>Ga0307372_10000356_pt1 | contig 82398 bp, 87 predicted proteins | sample OX1MG_FD_202533 | JGI IMG/M metagenome (GOLD analysis project Ga0307372, IMG submission 202533) | Soil microbial communities from Risofladan, Vaasa, Finland - OX-1 | ecosystem: Environmental > Terrestrial > Soil > Coastal area > Acid sulfate soil | place: Finland: Risofladan, Vaasa | collected... | reverse complement strand
CCAAGGCGGACCGCTGGCTCGCGATCCGCCCGGGCACCGACATGGCGCTCGGCCTCGCCCTGTGCCAGCACATCCTGGCGCGCGGCCTGCACGACGAGCGCTTCTGCTCGCAGTGGATGCTCGGCTTTTCCGAATGGCGCGACTTCATCCTCGCGCGCGGCTACACGCCCGAGTGGGCCGCGCCGATCACCGGCATCGATGCGGCCGAAATCCGCCGCCTCGCCGAGGAGATCGCCGCGGCCGACGGCTGCGTGATCTTCGCCAGCCGCGGCATCAATCAGCACACCAACGGCACCCAGACCAACCGCGTGCTGATGTTCCTCGCCGCGCTCACCGGCAACTGGGGGCGCAGGGGCGGCGCGTTCTTCAACATGAGCCACGGCACGCCGATCGCGCCCAACGCGCCGGCCGCGCGCCGACCGAAGCTTGCGCGCCCGCGCGTGCGCCGCAGCCCCACCGGCTGGACCGAGGCGATGATTCACGGCAAACCCTACCCGATCAGGGGTCTCATCGCGTGCAACAACCCGCTGGCGCAGTGGCCCGGCCAGGAGGCGGCGCGCGCGGCGTTTCGCGCGCTCGATCTGGTGGTACACATCGAGCTGTTCGCCAACGAAACCTCGGCGTTCGCCGATTACGTGCTGCCCGCGGCGACCGGCATCGAGAAGGGCGAGATCGGGCGCGGCAACGACGACCGACGCATCGTCTGGATCGACAAGATGATCGATCCGCCGGGCGAGGCGAAGGCAGACGGCTGGATCTGGATCGAGCTCGGCAAGCGCCTGGGCTTCGGCGACGTGCTGAAGGAGGAGCACAAGGACCCGGGCGTGTTCTGGGACCAGGTGTGCATCGACAACGAGCTGCTGCGCGGCTGCACGCAAGAACGCCTGCACTCGGTGCCCTACCGCTGGGTGCGCCAGCCGGTGGCGAGCGAATCGGCGCCCGAGATCGAAACGCTGTACCTCGAGGGCACGAGCGCGCCGGGTGCGTCCCCCGGTCATCGCTTCCCGACCGGCAGCGGCAAGCTCGAATTCTGGACCGGCGAGCTGGAAGCCAAATTCGGCGCGCTCGGCCTGTCGGCGCTGCCCGAGTTCTACGCGGAGCGCGAGAGCCTCATCGACCTGCCCTATGTCGAGCTACTCGACTCCGACGCGGACGAGGGCGTGCTGTCGCCCTTCTGCCGCCCCGACACGGCGAGCGCGCGCGGGCGCATCGTCGCCGCTTCGAGCGATGGTCCGGGTGCCCGGCTGCGCGCACGGGGCTTCGACACCGAGCTCGTGACCGGGCGCCCGCCAGCGGCACACTTCCACAGCCTCACGCACTACTTCTGGCAGGCGCAGGAGATGTGGCCGGACCTGTATTGCCAGATCCATCCCGACAAGGCCGCGCGTCTGGGCATCGCCGACGGCGAGCGCGTGCGCGTCGAGACCGCGCACGGCGCGATCGAGGCGGTCGCCTGGTTGCACGCCGGCATCCGTCCGAGCGCAGTGTTCATCCCCATCGGCTGGGGCGAGCGCCAGCCCTACCGCCCGTGGCGCTCGGTCAACTTCCTCACCGACAAGACCCAGCGCGACCCGATCTCGGACCAGACCAACCTCAAGGTCCTGCTGTGCCGCGTCTCGCGCGCGGTAGCTTGAGCCGGGCCGCGGCGCTGCGCGCGCTGCGGGCGCTTCACCTTGCCGAGCTCATGTCGGTCGCCCGCCGCCCGTCCTTCGCCAGTGCGTCATAGATGACCCCCCGGAGCCGCAGGAAGGCGTCCTTGTACTCCGCGTGGCCGCGCGTCAGATAGGCGATCTTGAGCGCGTCCAGCAACATTAATTCGAATTGGAAGCCCGAGGACAGCGGCGAGCCTGTCAGCAATAGCCGATAGGGGCTGTAGCCCGTGCTGCGCCAGCGCGACTGGGTCGCTAGCAGCAGGGTTGCCACACGCTCCATCACGAAGACCTTCAGCTGCACTCCGTCCCGGCCGTACGCGGTGCGGGCATTCAGGCGTCGACCGAGGTCGCTGTCGCCGGACTCGATGAGAGCGAACAGCTTCTCGTTGATCTCCAGCCACGCGCGCCAGAATCCCGGCCGCGCGACAAAGTAGTTGCAGAAGATCGTGCTCCGGGAATCGGTGACGAGATCGGCGAGGCGGATGTCCACCCCAATCGCCGCGACAAAATCCTGCGCTGCCTGCAGCAGTCCCGGGTGATGCGCATCGCCCTGCTCGAACGGATTCAGGTAGAAGGCACTCTGGTCGTAGTACGGTGAGAAGATCACGACATCGACCTGTGGGTCGGCGAGCACGAACTCCTGCACCTGGCGTGCGCTCAAGGTCGTCTTCTGCCCGAACTTCGGAGAAAAAAAGCCGTAGAAGTCCTCCTCCACCAGCTCGCGGCCGAGCAGGTAGTTGCGGATCGGCCAGTATTCCCTCCAGTCGGGCCTCTGGTTGGCCAGGTTGTCGAGCGCGATGAATCCCGGTTCGAGGGCAGCCCGGGTCGGCTCGGAATAGAAGATCTGAAAAATGTGGGCTGCAGCCATGGCGTGCGCCGCTTGCCGCCCGCGCTCCGCAGGGACGGCTCGTGAATCGTCCGAGCTGACCGGAGGCCGGCGTCTCGGCACCATACTTGCTGCATTCGCCCATGTAAAGCTGCTGCTACGGCGGCGGACTCGCGGTCGGGAGCGCTTGGTCGATCGGCCTGGCTCGGGCCGTGCGTGTCGCCTGCTGCCGCGAGCCTAGCGCAGAGGGGCGCGAGGCATGACGCGGTTGCGGCCGCGGCGCTTGGCCTCGTACAGCGCCCGGTCGGCGGCCTCGATCAGGGCGTCCCAGTCCGCGCCGTCCTCGCCGAGCACCGCCACCCCGGCGCTGAGCGTCGTCTGCATCCTGCGGCCCTGCACCTCGAATGGCTGCTGCGCCACCGCCTCGCGCACCCGCTCGGCCGTCCACGCCGCCGCCTCACGGTCGCCGCCGGGCACGATCAGGGCGAACTCCTCGCCGCCGAAGCGCCCGACGATGTCGTGCTCGCGCACGGTGGCGAGGACGCGCTTCACCACCTCGCGCAACATTGCATCGCCCACCGGGTGCCCGAACTCGTCGTTGATACGCTTGAAATGGTCCAGATCCATCAGCGCCAGCGCGAGCGGCGCCCCCGCACGCTGCGCGCGCGAGAGCTCACGCTCGAATTCCGCGAGCAGCCCGCGGCGGTTCGGGATCTCGGTCAGCATATCGACCTTAGCCACCCGCTCCAGGCCGCGCGTCAGCAACTCGATCTCCGCCAGCAGCACCGCGGTGGTTCCGGCGATGCCCGCGGCGAGGTACGCAAGCAGCAGGAAGCTGAAATACGCGTTCGGCGCGAGATAACCGCCCGGCATCCCGGTGAGCAGCACGCTCAGGCCGTGGATCGCCATCAAGCCCGCGACCACGAACAGCAGGCCGGCGAGAAGGGTTTGCGCCGGGCCGCCTGCGGGAGCGCTTCGTATCGTCCGTCCCGCACGCAGCACCAGCGCGGCGGTGATGAACGACAGGATCGCGGTACGCGCCGCAAGGTCGGGGTGCACGACGTCGAACCAGGCGAGCGCCACGATCGCGGCGGCGAGCAGGACCAGCCCGACGCGGTCGCGCGGATCGATGCCGCGGAACACGCGCGCGCAGCGCAGGGTGAGGTAGGCCCCGGTCGCCCCGAGGGCATTCGCCGCGCTGATCGAGACGAGCGCCGGCAGGCGGCTGCCCAGGGCGAAGCCCGCGAAAGCCGTCGCGAATCCCGCCGCGAACACCAGCAGCGCGCCGCCCCATGCACCGATCGCCCGCGCATGCGGATTGAGCCGCGCGAAGGCGATTGAAAGCGCGCCAAGCAGCACGTAGCTGAGGAACAGCGCGGCGAGCAGGGAGCGAGTGTCTAAGGCCATGAGCGAGGCGCCGGCGGGCAATCGCATCCGGCCGGCAGAGCCGGATTCTAGCCGCGGCAGCGCGCCGCGGACCGCCGATCGGGCACGGACCGCATGTTAAAATTTGCCTTGGTTGTCACAGCACCGCAGGCGATGATCCAAGTGACGATAAACGGCGCGGCGCGAGCGCTGCAGGAGCCGATCGACGTGGCCGGCCTCCTGCGCCAGCTCGAGCTCGCGGGCAAGAAGCTCGCCGTGGAGCGCAACGGCGAAATCGTGCCCAGGAGCACCCACGCCGCGACGCTGCTCGCCGACGGTGACCGGCTGGAGATCGTGGTAGCGGTGGGCGGAGGCTGACATGCGCGCACAGGACAAGCTGGTGGTCGCCGGCAAGACGTACGCCTCCAGGCTGCTGGTGGGCACCGGCAAGTACAAGGACTTTGCCGAGACGCGCGCGGCGATCGAGGCCTCCGGCGCCGAGATCGTTACGGTCGCGATCCGGCGCACCAACATCGGCCAGAATCCGAACGAGCCGAACCTGCTCGAGTTTCTGCCGCCGTCGAAGTTCACCTATCTGCCGAACACCGCGGGCTGCTACAGCGCGCAGGACGCGGTGCGCACGCTGCGCCTCGCGCGCGAGCTGCTCGACGGCCACGACCTGGTCAAGCTCGAAGTGCTGGGCGACGCGCAGTCGCTCTATCCGAACATGCCGGAAACCCTCAAGGCCGCCGAGCAGCTGGTCAAGGACGGCTTCAAGGTGATGGTGTACTGCTCCGACGACCCGATCCAGGCGAAGATGCTCGAGGACATCGGCTGCGTTGCGGTGATGCCGCTCGCCTCGCTCATCGGCTCGGGCATGGGGATCCTCAACCCGTGGAACCTGCAGCTGGTGATCGAGCGCGTACGGGTACCGGTGCTGGTCGACGCCGGGGTGGGCACCGCGTCGGATGCAGCCATCGCCATGGAGCTCGGCTGCGACGGCGTGCTGATGAACACCGCAATCGCCGCGGCGAGGGACCCGGTGCTGATGGCGCAGGCGATGAGAAAGGCGGTCGAGGCCGGCCGCGACGCCTATCTCGCCGGCCGCATGCCGAAGAAGCTCTACGCCGCGACGCCCTCGTCTCCGGCCGCGGGCGTGATCCAGACTTCGCAACCCAAAGCCGCCTGACCCGCTTGCCCGAGCGCAGGCACGTCCGCAGCTACGTGCTGCGCCAAGGCCGCATCACGCGCGCGCAGCAGCACGCCTATGACGCGCTCTACCCGGTGTACGGCGTTGCCTACGCCGCCGCACCGCTGGATGCGCGCGCGCTGTTCGGGCGCCGCGCGCCGCTGGTTCTCGAGATCGGCTCTGGCATGGGTGAAACCTCGGCCGCGATCGCCAAGGCGCACCCCGACACCGACTACCTCGCGGTCGAGGTGCATGCGCCCGGTGTGGGCAGCCTGCTGCGGCTAATCGAGGCGGAGCGGCTCGCCAACCTGCGCATCGTGCGCCACGACGCGGTCGAAGTGCTCGAGCACATGATCGCCGACGGCGCGCTCGCCGGCATCCACCTCTTCTTCCCCGACCCGTGGCCGAAGAAGCGCCACCACAAGCGCCGCATCCTGCAAGCGGGATTCGCCGCCCTCGCCGCGCGCAAGCTCGCCCCGGGCGGCATTCTGCACACCGCCACCGACTGGCAGGACTACGCCGAGCACATGCTAGCGGTGCTGCGCGCCGAGCGGCTGCTCGAGAACACGGTCGCCGGATTCGCGCCGCGCCCCGAGTCCCGCCCGCTCACCAAGTTCGAGCGCCGCGGGCTCGGGCTGGGGCACGCGGTGTGGGACCTGGTGTTCCGCCGGCACCGAAACGGGATCAGGGCCCGGGAAGAAACAACGCCAGCAGCTCGTTGAGGAACAGGCGCCCGCGCTCGGTCGGGCGGATGCGAACCCCGGCACGCTCGATCAGGCCCTGGCGCTCGGCCGCGGCGAGCCCGGCCTGCGCCGCGCTGAGCGGCAATCCGGTGCGCGCACCGAACAGCTCGACCGGGAAGCCCTCGACCAGGCGCAGCGCGTTGAGCATGAACTCGAACGGCAGCTCGCGCGGAGCGACGGTCTGCTCCTCGGTCAGGGAGCCGCGCCCGGCCGTGCCGCGCAGCGCCGCCTCCATGTACTCACGCGGCTGCCTGGCGCGCGCGTGCCGCGTGATGCGATCCGCAAAGCTGATCTTGCCGTGCGCCCCGGCGCCCAGGCCGAGGTAGTCACCGAACTGCCAGTAGTTGAGGTTGTGGCGGCTGCACCGCCCCGCCCTGGCGAAGGCCGAGGTCTCGTAGTGCTCGTAGCCCGCGCCGCCGAGCGCCGCCTCGGCGGCGAGCTGCATGTCGGCGCACAGATCGTGCTCGGGCAGCTCCGGACGCTTGCGATAGAAGACCGTATTCGTCTCGATCGTGAGCTGGTAGGCCGAAACGTGGCTCGGGCCCCAGCGCAAGGCCTCGTCGATGTCGCTGCGTGCCATCGCAAGCGTCTGCCCGGGCAACCCGTACATCAGGTCGACGTTGACGTTGTCGAAATGGCGCAGGCCCATCTCGATTGCGCGCCGCGCTTCGTCGGCCCCGTGAATGCGGCCAAGCGCGGCGAGCATGCGATCCTCGAAGCTCTGCACCCCGAGCGACAGGCGGTTCACTCCCGCGGAGCGGTAGCCCGCGAAGCGGCCCGCCTCGGCGGTGCCCGGATTGGCCTCGAGCGTCACCTCGGCCCCGGGCTCGAGCGGCAGTCGCGCGCGCAACGCGGACAGCAGCCGGTCGATCGACTGCGGCGCGAACAGGCTCGGCGTGCCACCGCCGAGAAACACGCTCGTCGCGCGCCGGCCCCACACCGAGGGCAGCAGTCCCTCCAGATCCGCGATCAGCGCGTCCACATAATCGTCCTCCGGCAGCTCGCCCTTGCGCTCGTGCGAGTTGAAATCGCAGTAGGGACATTTGCGCACGCACCACGGAAGATGGACGTAGACCGCCAGGGGCGGCAGTGCCGCGAGGCGCAGCGTACCCGGCAGCGACAGGGCGATGCCCGCAACGGCACCCGCCATCACTGCTCCTCGCGCAAGCGCGCCAGCAGCCCTTGCAGCGCCAGGCCCCGATGGCTGATGCGGTTCTTTTCCTCGGGCGCGAGCTCGGCCGAGGCGCAGCCGAGCGCCGGCACGAAAAACAGCGGGTCGTAGCCGAAGCCGTCCCCGCCGCGCGGCTCGAGCGCAATCTCGCCGCGCCAGATGCCCTCGGAGACGATCGGCTGCGGGTCGTCGTGGCGCCGCAGCAGCACCATCACGCAGTAGTAGTGCGCGCGCCGGTCGCGCAGGCCGGCGAGCGCGGCGAGCAGCTTGGCGTTGTTGCGCGCGTCGCGCTCCGCGCGAGAGCCTGCGGTCCCCGCGTAATAGGCCGACTGCACGCCGGGCTCGCCGCCCAGGGCCTCGACGCAGATCCCGGAGTCGTCGGCGAGCGCGGGCAGCCCGGCCGCGCGGCTCGCGTGGCGCGCCTTGGCAAGCGCATTCTCGAGAAAACTCTGGTGCGGCTCTTCGGCCTCGGCGATGCCGAGCGCGGCTTGCGCTACGACCTGGATCGCGACCCGCGCGAGCAGCGCGCCGATCTCGCGCAGCTTGCCAGGGTTGTTGCTCGCCAGAACGAGCCGCTCGAATCCGGTCACAGCCCCAGCACCTGCCGCTGCAGCTGCACCAGCTCGCCGACGCCGCGTTCGCCGAGCGTGAGCAGCGCCTCCAGCTCCGCGCGCGCGAACGGCTCGCCCTCGGCGGTGCCTTGCAGCTCGACGTAGCGACCGCCGCCGGTCATCACCACGTTCATGTCGGTGTCGCAAGTCGAGTCCTCGGCATAGTCGAGATCGAGCACGGCAACGCCGCGGTACACACCCACCGACACCGCGGCGACGAAGTCCCGAATCGGCAGCGTCGCGATCGTGCCGCGTGCGCGCAGCCACGCGAGCGCGTCGTGCAGGGCTACGAACGCCCCCGTAATCGACGCGGTACGCGTGCCGCCGTCGGCCTGCAGCACGTCGCAATCCACGTGGATGGTGCGCTCCCCGAGCTGCGCTAGATCGACCACCGCGCGCAGCGCGCGCCCGATCAGGCGCTGGATCTCCTGGGTGCGGCCCGACTGCCTGCCGCGCGCGGCCTCGCGCTCGTTGCGCGTGTTGGTCGAGCGCGGCAGCATGCCGTACTCGGCGGTGACCCAGCCCTGCCCACGGCCCTTGAGAAACGGCGGCACGCGCTCGGCGACGCTGGCGGTGCACAGCACGCGGGTAGCGCCGGACTCGATCAGCACCGAGCCTTCGGCATGCATGGTGTAGCCGCGATGCATGCGCACCGGGCGCAGCTCGTCCGGTCGCCTGCCACTGGGTCTCATGGGATGCGGGAATGCTTTCTCAACGCCGCCTTGATCTCCGCGATCGCCCGGTCGATCTCGGCGTCGCTGGTGCGCAGGAAATCCGGCTCGGTCGCGGTAAAGTCCTGCGCCACGGTCGGGGGCTCCTGATATGTGTCGGCGCGCGCCGCCGGGACTTCGTTCTCGCCCCACGACAGCGCCAGCACCGACACATTATCGCACTCGGGGCCGGAGCGCGCTTCGGCCAACTCGACCAGTCCGTGTACGGCGCGCTCCAGGTCCCTGGCGAGCAGCCCGGTGAGCAGCTGGGTGGGGGTGAGCGGACCCCACAGCCCGTCGGAGCACAGCAGCACGATGTCGTTCTTTGCCAGCGACGCGCTCTTCGCCGGCTCCAGCTTCGGCGGCGGATCGCCGCCCAGGCACTGCAAGAGCTTGTTGCGGTCGGGATGCGACGGCACGGCTTCCTCGCGGATGCGCCCCGCGTCGATGAGCCGCTGCACTAGGGTATGGTCGCGCGTGCGCGCCAGAAGTCTGCCTTCACGAACCAGGTACAGGCGTGAGTCGCCCACGTGCGACCAGTGCGCCGTCCCATCCTGCACCACGCAGGCAACCGCCGTGGTGCGCGGAGTCTCCGCCAAGCCGAGCTCGGCCGCGCGCCGCACAATCGCCGCGTGGCCCCCGGCGAGCGTGTGCAACAGAAATGCGCCGGGGTCGGCAAGGCGCGGGCGCGCGCTGCGCCGGAAGGCGCTGGCGCAGTACTCGACAACGAGCTCGGCCGCCAGCTCCCCGTGCAAGTGCCCGCCCATGCCGTCGGCGACCACCATCAGCAGCGCCGCGCTCGTGCGCCAGTAACCCAGGCGGTCCTGGTTGGTGAGGCGCGCACCGATCCGGCTGGTATGAAAGATCGAGAATCGCATCGCCGCCCGCGCCCCTTTCAGTGCGCGCGCCTGGACAGCCGAAGCAGCGCGCGCTTGGCCTGTGCGAGGAACGCGACGTGGGGCGGCGGGGCGGGCGGCCTTCCGGCGAGCAGCGCCTTCTGCAGCTCGAACACGCTCTGCGGGCGCTCGAGGTAGTCGAGCCGCAGGCAGCGATCGATAAGCTCGAGCAGCGCCTCGGAGTACTTACCAGCCCAGGCCTCGCGCGCGGGAATAAGCCGATCCTGTTGCAGCCGCGCGTTGGCAGGCTGCGGCGCCGCCGCCGCGAGACAGGCGTACATGCTGGCGCCCACGGAGTAGATGTCGCTCCACGGCCCGAGGTTGCGCCGCTCGGCATGCTGCTCCGGCGAGGCGAACCCGCGCGTGTACATCGGTGGCAGCCGCACCCCCTCGTGGCTCAGCGTCTGCCGCGCAGCGCCGAAGTCGAGCAGCACCGGAGTGCCGTCGCTGCGCAGATAGATGTTCGCCGGCTTGATGTCAAGATGCAGCAGCTTGTTGGAGTGCACCTCGCGCAGCCCGTTGAGCAGCGCCACGAAGGTGCGCTGCATCCACGGCTCGCCAAGCGCGCCGCGGTGCTCCTGGATGTGCGCCTGCAGGCTACGGCCGCGCTCGTAGCGCATCACCATGTACACGGTCTCGTTGGCGCGAAAGAAATTCAGCACCCGCACCACGTTCGGGTGCATGAGCCGCGCGAGCGCGCGCCCTTCCTCGAAAAAGCACTTCATGCCGTAACGGAAGGTCGGCAGATTCTCATCCGAAACCAGCGGCGCGGCGCTGCCGTTCACGCGTAGCGCCAGCGAGGAAGGCAGGTATTCCTTGACGGCGACCGGCGTGTCGTTCTCGTCGTGCGCCAGGTAAACGAACGAAAAGCCGCCGGAAGCGAGCACCCGCATGAGGCGATAGTTGAGAAGCTGGTAGCCCTCCGGTAGTGGCTGGTTGGCTTGAGCGGGCATCTAACCTATGATACCCGCTTCCCCAATCCTGAAATCGCGCTGCGGTGCTTGCGCACTATGTCACACCCGGCGCACGCCCTATCACCGATGATTCAGAGCATGACCGGCTACGCGGCGGCGGCGGCGGAATCGCCGCGCGGCACGCTCAACCTCGAGTTGCGATCGGTCAACTCGCGCTACCTCGACATCCAGTTTCGCCTCGCCGACGAGCTGCGTCTCGTCGAGCCGGTGCTGCGCGAGCTGATCGCCGCGCGCGTCGCACGCGGCAAGATCGATTGCCGCGCGTTCTTCAGCGCGGGTGCCACGGCCGCCGCGGCGCAGAGCCTGAACCCGGCTGCGCTGCAGAATCTGAAGCGCCTGTCGGAGCAGGCGCGGCGCGCATTCCCCGATGCCGGGCCGCTGCGCGTCGCCGACGTGCTGCGCTGGCCGGGCGTGCTCGCCGAGGCGGCGCTGGACGATGAGGCGCTGCGCACCGGGGTCACCGAGCTGGCGCGCGGCGCGCTGCAGGAGCTGTGCGGCGCGCGCGCACGCGAAGGCGCCAAGCTCGCGGCGATCGTCGCAGCCCGCGCTGCGGACATGCGCCGCCGCCTCGCCGAGCTCGCCCCGCTGGTGCCCGAGGCGATGGCGGCCTACCAGCAAAAGCTCGCGCAGCGCCTGCGCGAGGCGCTCGGCACCGGCGACGACGACCGCATTCGCGCCGAGCTCGCGCTGTTCGGCGTGAAGACCGACGTCGACGAGGAGCTGACGCGTCTCGCGACCCACCTCGACGAGGTCGAGCGCGTGCTGGCGAAAGGCGGCGCGTCGGGCAAGCGGCTCGACTTTCTGGCGCAGGAGCTGAACCGCGAGGCGAACACGCTCGCCTCCAAGGCTGCTACCCAGAAGATCTCCGACGCCGCGCTCGAGCTGAAGCTGCTCATCGAGCAGATCCGCGAGCAGGTGCAGAACATCGAATGAGTTCCAGGGGCGTCCGGAGACCTCCGGAGAAGTTACCGTAACCGACTGAGTTTCTTGGTGTTTTTACAAGCAACGTCCACTGACCTCCAGCTGCCTCTGAGCTACACTTGTAGCTAGGCAGGTAGCTGAGTTGTAGCTAAATCTGTAGCTACCATTCGACGAGCAAGGGGCGAAATGGCGCGCGCGAAACTCACGGCACTGGCGGTAGAGCGAGCTCATCGATCCGGCGAGCCGGTGCTCCTCAGCGACGGCGACGGGCTGTACCTGCGCAAGCAAACGCGCGACGGAGCCTCATGGACCCTGCGTTACCACTTCGCCGGCCGACAGCATTGGCTTACCCTCGGTAACTACCCGACATGCCACTGGCGCAAGCACGCATCGAGGCACGCCAGGCACGCGTGCTACTCGACAAGCAGCAGGATCCGCTGACCGTTCGTCGTGCGGCGCTGGCGGAGGAGCGGCAGAAGGGATCGTTTAAGTCGCTGTGCGAGGACTGGTATCGCGCCGAGGTCCAGGCGCGCGGGCTCAAGCACCCAGCCGTGCCGCGCCGATATCTCGACAAGTACCTGCTGCCGAAGCTCGGGCGCTTGCCGGCGTGTGAAATTACACCCGCCGACGTGGCTCGCATGCTCGATGAGATCAAAGGCCGCGCTCCCACCGCCGCCAACGACCTGCTGCGCTTCACGCGTCGGATTTTCGCCTTCGGTGTACGGCGTCGTTTCCTCTTGAGCAACCCCGCCGCCGATTTCTCGCCCCGCCTGGACGCCGGTGGTACCGAACGGCCGCGCAGGCGCGCGTTGAGCAGTGACGAGCTTGCGCAGCTGTTCGAAAAGATTCGCGAGACACCGAGCTTTGGCGAGGACAACTTTCTGGCCATCAAGCTGCTGCTGGCACTCTGTGTGCGCAAGGGCGAATTGCTCGGCGCACGTTGGGAGGAGATTGATCTCGAGACACTGTCACCGACCGGCGCGGTGTGGCGCCTGCCGGCAGCTCGGACCAAAACGGGTGAGGCTCTCGAGATTCCACTGGTCCCGGGTGGCGTCGATTGGTTCCGGCGCTTACGCGAACTCGCGGCTGACAGTAAGTACGTATTCCCAAAGCGTCGCCGGGATCCTCGCGAGCGGGTACCTCACGTCGGCGTCGACACACTCAATGTTGCTCTTCAACGAGCGAAGCACGGCTTACGCCATTTCACACTGCACGATCTACGCCGGACTGCGCGCACGCACCTTGCCGCGCTCGGCATTCGCCGCGAAGTGGCCGAACGTTGTCTCGGCCATAAGCTCCGGGGCGTCGAAGGGACGTACGATCGCCATGACTATTTCAATGAAAGGCGCGCGGCACTCGAGCGCTGGTCCGTGCTCATCGTCCAAGTGGAACGTGGGCAGGCAAAGGTCGTACCGATTTTGAAGAAGAGGATTCGAACCAACATCTAGCTTGCTGTGCGTGTGGCCCGTTAGGTTGGATTCAGTCGCTAGAGCTTTTTCACGGACCTCTGGGAGTCGTCGGATGCGAGGCGCCTAATGGTTGCGAGCAGGGTGGGCAGACGGGCCTGACTGGCGACATCACCCGGCAGGTGTCCTGGCAACGCGGTGATAAACGCGTCCTGGCGAATAAGATCGGCAAAACGGCTGCGCAGGTACTCACGGATTTCAGGGCTCGCAGCCGCCAACTCATCGGTTAGTTCTGGGCGACCGTCCACGACCGTAATGATGTCCTCCAGATCGTGGCTTGCGAGAAAATCACCTTGCCCGCGGTCCAGGAACGCCTCCATTTTCGTGGCGAGAAACAATGGACTGGTAAGGACCCGGATCGTGCGGCCACGTGGCAATTGACGTGGCACTGCAGTTTGAACGGCCTGTGGATACCAGCGGTTATGAAAACTCAGGACGTCCGGGCCTGAAGGCAGGAGGTCGAGCTGCATGCCCGCGACATTCCAGCGGCAAATGACCTCCGGGTCGGGAGCGAACCCTTTTCGCGCAGGCGCGCTTCGAGGATATGGTATTCCCGGTTTGTTGCGGCTTCGGCGACAACGTCCACGTCCGTGGTCACACGCACTGATTGAGCACGGGTCGCGGTTACGAGCAATTCGGTTGCGCAGCCACCGACGAAAACAAGGTCAGCAGCAAGGTCCCCAAGTAGCCCGACCATGGTGTCGAGCAATTCCGTATTCGGGTGAGGCCCCACGTTCGCGTTCACTTGATTCGTGCCTCGAGCATCTTGCGTGCCATTTCGCGTTCACGTGCCTGGCCAATTCTTAGAGCGTCGAGCAGCGCTACCAATTCATAGAATTGGCTGTCCTCTTTCGCCGCCGATGGCAAGCCGGGGTAGAGCGGCAAGAGTGTCTGGCCTCGTACACTGCCGTTCGGATCCGGCCAAACAGGCGGCAGGTCCGCAGTTGGGCCGAACTTGTCTTTCAGGGGCTGTACCGCATAGGCGGTGGGCGTGCCGATGACCACCTCTCCGCGGATGGGCGGGTAGGCGTATGGAGCACCGTTTATCAGGAAGCGCCGCAGGGTTGCCGCGATGGGTCGGATTGCGCCGTCAATCGACACCGCCAGCTTCGCTGCAATCAGGCGCTGAACGGCGGCGTGCGCTTCGAATTGTGAGAGATGCATGGCCTTGCCCAAGGCTGCATAGGCCAGTCGTTCGGGCCCGAGGATGACCAGCTTGAGCGCGACCGCTACGTCCTGCGGTTTTAACACCCATTGCCGTGCAGCACCGCGGCGCAGCGCGACGGGGTCACTCTTGGGGGCACGTCGGTCCATATGCTGTATGCATATAGCATATGGCCCCGCAACTGTCCAGTGGACTACCTCCTGGAGCGGCGAGCCCTTGCAGCCTTCCAATCGCGGTTGAGGCGGTTCAGGTCGAACCCTTTCGGATCGAAGACACCGCCGATCCAGCGGACCATGTCTTCATGTTGTTCATGGTCACGGTCGGCGATGATTTCCAGGAACAGCGCGTAGCCATGCGGGCCGCCGACGTCATCGGGCGGGCACGCGTTCTCACCCGCCACGCAGGTAGGGAGCGGCAACTCGCCAATTGACCATTGCGCAGGCGTTGACTCGATGACGATCCGGTGCCGCCAGCCGTCCCCCATGTAGTAGCGGTATTCCACTTCTCCGCCGAGCCCCACCTCCGCCACGACGGCCGCCACCGAGACTCGGCGCTCATCGCGGTAATTGGACGTGTCCGAATCCATGCCAACTTCGTGAATCCACCAGTCAGGCGCCACGACACCGGCGCCAACGTCAAATTCATGGGCATGCGTATCCATCCATCCCATGACCCACTGCAGGTAATTTCCACGGCGCCGGACCTTTCAGCGCCGGGAGCTTTTGCCACTCGAGTTGCAGGAATCGCCATATGTGGTGGCGAAGCGGCTGTAGCAGGCGGCGCCTGGGGCATAAGAGCGTCTAGCGCACGTTGAAATGCCGCTTCTCGTAGTGCCTCAGGAACCTCAGCCGCCACCGCTGCAGCTTCTTTGAATATCCTTTTCAATTCGTCGGTTGAGGGCGTAGTTACTCCGGATTCATTCGATTGCATTGATCCGTTGCGACGGGAGTGTGATAGGGCGTCGGCCGAGCTACTGATTCTCTTCCGGATTGTATCAGCACGCCGCTATGCCTTTGTATTTTCGTGTTTTTTAATTTTCCCAGAGGATTATCCCAACAAATATCTGGACAGTCTCTCACGTGAAGTCAGGTGACGCCTGCTGCCGGACGAATGATTCTTGAAGTCACGCGCGCTCTACGAAGCACGTTCTCGCGATGGAAGTCCAGGTACCGCCGCTGACCCTCTGAAAATGCTCCGACGTTGACGCGGCGCTCATAATCTATTCCCATTCGCTTGAGCGACACCGGGTCGGCTACCGGCGAGACAATAAGCTGCCCAGAGTCTTCGAAAGAGATAAACCCCTTGTCGAATAGATGGTCCACGGTTGGTGTCAGCAGCAGTCCGTTCTCGCCGTCGAGTCGTTCATCGTTATTGCTGTCGCGCCAGGGCCGCACGTGGCTGGCGATCAGATGCTCCATGCGATCAACCTTGGTGATGCGGCACGCGCGCTCGATCGAGCGCACGTTGTCCCGAAATTGACCCTGACCTCGACGTGCGAGAACGAGCGCGGCTTTCTCGGTCTCGCGGATCGCCGCGTTTGCGGCGATCTCAACCTCTACACGACGCTCCCATTCCTCAATGTCTTGTTCCAGCGCCGGCGTGTCCCGCTCGATCTTGCTGACCTCGTGACCGACATCGGTCACGCGAGTCGCCTCATTACCGATCAACGCGAACAGCGTAGATGCCAGTGCGGCGCTGACCATCGTCAGGTACACGCTCTGCAGGCCGTTGCCCTCCGGAGTCAGCGGGGCGTACTTGTTCGCAAGGTCAAGGCGCAGCCTGGCGATGTGATCCTTCGGCCGGATGGCATTGGACAGTCGCTGCCAGCGGACGCCAACTTGCCAGCCGATCTGGCTCCAGTTCGTGCCGGCGTTGCCGAATTCCTCTGGCTTCGGGCTCTCTCGGCAGTAGCCGCTGACGATGCCGAGCGCAGCGATGCGTGTATTGCAGAATGAAAACACGATGTCCCCCGGGGCGACCTCGCGCATGAACTCGTAGAAGGGATTGCGGTTACCGTTCTTGTTGCGCTTGGGTGACCACAGATACCCGCCGTCGATTTCCTGGCGGAAGGTCTGGTTCTGGTTTACCCACCAGTAGCGCATTGACTACGGCTGATCCTTTGGCTTGTCGGCCACCATCCGTAACTCTGGCTTAGCTTGGGGTTCCTGGCGACGATAGGCAATTCTTGCGCGGAAGTGAGCGGCCGTCGCCGGGTCCGTGAAGTAGACGAAGCATCCCTTCATGCCGCGGGTCATCAGCGTGCGGTAGGTATTTTTGATGATCGCATCAGCTTTGGCACGTGTCTCCATGGGTGCCGTTGCCAGGGCCTTCTTGTAACCCTTGATCGACTGGTCCTGCCGGGATCGCTTCTCCGGCTGCGTGACAATCTCGCCATTGCGAACGATCAGATCGGGGCCCACGATGACGCCAATGTAGTCCACCTCCAACCCCTGGCAGGTATGGATACATCCGATCTGTTCGACGGAGCGCTCGGCCGTGATCCACAGACCGCCATCCTGTGCCAGGTTCCACTGCATGGCGAAATCGTGATCCGGAAGGACGACATCAAAGGCGTTGGGGTCCTTCTTGCTCTTCCAGTCCCAGCAATACCCGGCCACCATTCGCGCCCGATTGGCGGAACGATTCTTCTCTTCGATCAGGCGACGCACTTCGGTCGGTGAGTCGAACACCTGGAAATCGAATTCGTCGGGGTCCAGGTCCGGGTTGGCTGTATCCCGAATACCAAGCACCTGGTCCAGCCACGCAAGGTAGCCGTCGGATCCAGCGCATCGGAACTGGGATTCCAGCTTCAGATGGGTCACCGCCACGCCAGCCTTCCGCGCCCAGGCTTCGATTTCCAATTTACGGCCAATGTCCTTCCAGGTGACGCGCTGGTCCTCGTCGATGAAGAAAATCGCACACTTGGCGGCTCGGATAATTTCGTCGATCTGGTTGTTACCGAGATTGGCGTACAGGCCGGACTTTTCATTCAGCCGATGCGCCTCATCCACGACCAGAGCATCGAAAGTATCGGCGGGCGTCTCGATGAATTCCCCGGAGCCGGCGAACAGACTGGCGATCTTCGAACGTCGGTAAGCTCCGGATAGAGTCTGTTCAAAGACTGCGCGGGGCGCCCGGTTCTTGGTGACGTACTTCGCCAGTAGCCGCTTGGCGGTGAGCGCCGTCAGCAGATTGATCGCCACGACCGATTTCCCGGTTCCGGGACCTCCATCGACGATGATCACTCGCTTGGCGCCATCAGACGCTTCCACCGCCTCGGCGACGATAGTTTCGTAGGCCACCTTCTGGTCATCGATCAATACGAATTCGCGCTTACCCTGCAACATCCCGACCAGCGCATCGATGAGCCTGCGAGAGGGGCGTATGCGGCCGTTTTCAATCTGGACGATCAGCTTGCCACGATCGCCCCGACGCACATGCTGTGCGATGAAAGCGCGTAGGCGCTCGCGTTCGCCCTGTCCGGACAGGAATATGGGCGCCAATTCAAGGTAAGACAGGTAAATAGGGTCGTTCAGGACCGCGCCATCCACGAAGTTGTGAAGGTAGGCACAAGGCTGTAGTGGAATGTCTCGGGAGTACACCTCTTCGTTGAAATTTCGCAGCAATTCCGCATAGGACCAGGCCTGGTAAGAGGGATGACTCGTGTCCCCCTCGCCGCCGGAGTATCGGGTCCTGACCAGCCCATCCTTGTTGGTTTTGGAAGCGGTTTCCCACTGCTTCAATTCAACGATGATCAGCTTGCTGCGATTTTGCTCATCGAGCCCCGACATCAACAGGTCGATGCGCTTGGCCGTCTGGGGAATCACGTACTCGATCGCAATACCGCAGTCATTGGGTATGGACTCGTGGCGCAGCACCTTCGCCATTGCCATCAGTGATTCCTTCCAGGCGCGGGTCTCAGTCTTCGCGACGCGCCGCCCAGTCCGCTTCTGGTACGCGCCGAGAACAACGGCTTCGATGTCGTGACCGAATGCGTCGTCGAGAAATCCCGCCTTGGTAGATTGATAGATGATCATCGGAGGGCCAGCGCGTCAGGTCTCCGAGTACTTGCGTGCCGATCCCTTGAACTCACTCACTGGGTATTTCTCGGCGTTGCGAACAATTTTGTCGTGCACCGCCTGCAGCAGATCGACGCCCAGCTTGTCTGCCAGGCGGATCAGGTAGATCTGGACGTCGGCCAGTTCATTCTTTACCGCCGCAAGCTGCTTCTCGGTCAGGTTTCTGCTCTGATCCTCTGTCAGCCACTGAAAGGGTTCCAGCAGCTCGGCCGCCTCCACCGCGAGGGCGGAGGCCAGATTCTTCGGCGAGTGGAACTGGTCCCAGTCCCGCTCGGCAGCGAACGCACGTAACTCGTCTCGGACCTTGATTAGTTCAGACATCGGCATGCTCTTGGCGGCGAATGCCTGAGCGTAGCGTGTCCCTTGGCGCCGGTGCATTACTTCTGCGGCGGGCATCGGCCACGGTTTCTCAGGACGTTGAGTATTTTTACTCACTGTATTGAGTAAACTGACGAGCGACGAGGCGGCCGGGCGCGATGGCTCGCGGAGTAATTACCGCGGGCGCTGTTTGCGGAATTCCTGGCCGCAGCGCCTGTAGCTAGATTTGTAGCTAGAGAGAAGGAATTCCGACAATTTTTGTTATTAATCAATCTATTGTGCAATCCACACGCGAACAGGTGCGGAACATCGAATAAGGGCAACGCCGCGCGACGGGCGGCGCGACCGCCCGCCCGGCATGACTTCCGGAGAAGGCATGAGAGGGCTGCTATTCGTGATCACCGCGCCGTCGGGCGCGGGCAAGAGCTCGCTGATCAACGCCGTGCTCGCCGAGGAGGCGCGCTTGCGGCTTTCAGTGTCCTTCACCACGCGGCCGCCGCGCCCCGCCGAACAGAACGGGCGCGAGTACCACTTCGTCGACGACACCGCCTTCCTGCGCATGCTCGAGCGCGGCGAGTTCCTGGAGTCCGCCGAGGTTCATGGCTATCGCTACGGCACTTCGCAGGCGGTGATCCGCGAGCTGCTGGCCGCCGGCTTCGACCTGGTGCTGGAGATCGACTGGCAGGGCGCGCAGCAGGTGCGCGCCCTCGAGCCGGGGTGTATCGGCATCTTCATCCTGCCGCCCTCGCTCGAGGAGCTGGAGCGGCGGCTGCGCGCCCGAGGCCAGGACGCCGAGGCCGTGATCCAGCGCCGCATGGCCAATGCGCGCGAGGAACTCTCGCACGCGCCGGAGTTCGATTATGTTATTATTAACAATGAGTTTGAAAGCGCCAAGCGGAACCTCCTGGGGGTGATCCGGGCCGAGCGCGCGCGCACCGCGCGCCAGCTTGAGCTTCACCCCGAACTGTTCCGTCCACCTTCCTGACTGGACGAACGAACCATGGCACGCATCACCGTCGACGATTGCCTGATAAAGTTCCCCAACCGCTTTCAGCTGACGCTGGCGGCGACCTTTCGCGCGCGCCAGCTCAGCGCGGGGGCTTCGCCCATGGTCGAGCCAAACCGGGACAAGGTCACGGTGATCGCGCTGCGCGAGATCGCGGCCGGCAAGGTGGGCGCCGAAGTGCTGAGGCGCAACCCCGGGGCCGCCGCGCCCGGCACGAGCTGACGCTCGGCGCCCGGGGGGCGGGGGCCCGGGCCGGTTCTCAAGCAGCGTGCACTTCTGTACGCTCCCCCGTATGGTTGCCGTTCCCGCCCTCGACGCAGACCGCTTCGCGTACCTGAAGCCGGCCGACGTGACGCGCCTGGCGGAGGCGTACCGCTTCTCCGAGGCGGCGCACGCCGGACAGACGAGGCAGTCGGGCGATCCCTTCATCTCGCACCCGCTCGCGGTGGCCGGGATCCTCGCCGACTGGCATCTGGACGGACAGACGCTGATGGCGGCGCTGCTGCACGACGTGGTCGAGGACACCTCGGTCACCAAGACCGAGATCGCCGAGAGCTTCGGTAAGCCGGTGGCCGAGCTGGTGGACGGCGTCTCCAAGCTCGACAAGATCGAGTTTCAGTCCGCCGAGGATGCCCAGGCCGAGAACTTCCGCAAGATGCTGCTGGCGATGGCGCGCGACGTACGCGTCATCCTGATCAAGCTCGCCGACCGATTGCACAACATGCGCACGCTGGGCGCGGTTCCGCCGGCCAAGCGCGGCCGCATCGCGCGCGAGACGATGGAAATCTACGCGCCGATCGCCAACCGCCTCGGCCTGAACGCCCTCTACCACGAGCTTCAGGAGTGGGCCTTCTCGCATCTGTATCCCCTGCGTTACCGGGTACTGGCGAAGGCGACCAAGGCCGCGCGCGGCAACCGCCGCGAGGTGATCGGCAAGACGCTGGAGGCGATCCGCGCCAGGCTCGCCGAGGCAGGGATCGCGGCGACGGTCAGCGGGCGCGAGAAGCACGTGTATTCGACCTATAAGAAAATGGTCGAAAAGCACCTTTCGTTTTCCGAGGTGCACGATATCTACGGCTGCCGCGTGGTCGTGCGCGACGTTCCGGCGTGCTACCTGGCGCTCGGCACCCTGCACGCGTTGTACAAGCCGGTGCCGGGCAAGTTCAAGGACTACATCGCGATCCCCAAGGCAAACGGCTACCAGTCGCTACACACCACGCTGATCGGCCCGTTCGGGCTGCCGTTGGAGGTTCAGATCCGCACCGAGTACATGCACCGCATCGCCGAGTCCGGGGTGGCCTCGCACTGGATGTACAAGGACGACGCCGAGTCGCTCACCGAGCTGCAGAAAAAGACCCACCAGTGGCTGCAGTCGCTGCTCGAGATACAGAACCAGTCGGGCGACTCGCATGAGTTCCTCGAACACGTGAAGGTCGACTTGTTTCCGGACGAGGTCTACGTCTTCACCCCGAAGGGCAAGATCATGCCGCTGCCGCGCGGCGCCACGGGGGTGGATTTCGCCTACGCGGTGCACACCGACATCGGCAACCGCTGCGTCGCGGCGAAGGTGAACGGCGAGCTGGTGCCGCTGCGCGGCGAGCTGCGTAACGGCGACCGCGTCGAGATCATCACCGCGAGCCATGCCAAGCCCAACCCGGCGTGGCTGCAGTACGTGCGCACCGGCAAGGCACGCGCCCACATCCGCCATTTCCTCAAGACCATGCAGTACGAGGAGTCGGCGGCACTCGGCGAGCGCCTGCTCGAGCAGGCGCTGAAGACCCTGGGTACGACGCTCGACGCGATCGACGAGGCGAGCTGGGAGCGGGTGGTGCGCGACAGCGTGGCGCGCTCCAGGCAGGAGCTGCTCGCCGACGTCGGCCTGGGCAAGCAGCTGCCGGCGGTGATCGCGCGCCGCCTGCTGCGCCACTCCGAGCTGCCCGGCGAGGACGCCCGGGCAGCGGCGAAATCGGGCAGCGTCATGATTCGTGGCACCGAGGGCGTGGCTGTGCAGCTCGCCACGTGCTGCCGTCCGATCCCAGGGGACTCGATCGTCGGATCGATGAAGAAAGGCCTGGGCCTGGTCGTGCACGCCGCCGATTGCCGCCAGATCGAGCGCTCGCGGCGCAACGAGCCCGAGCAATGGATCGACGTGGAATGGGACCCTAATCCTTCCAAGCTGTTCCAGGTGGCGATCAAGGTGACCGTGGCCAACCGCCGCGGCATGCTCGCCAAGGTGGCCTCGGAGATCGCCGACGCCGGCTCGAACATCGACACGATCAGCATGGAGGACGATCGCTTGGTCTACGCGACCATGCTGTTCGTCCTGGAGGTCGCCAACCGTCAGCATCTGGCGCGCGTCATGCGCGCGCTGCGGCGGCTGCCGGACGTGACCAAGCTCGCCCGCGTGCGCGAGTAGGCGGATTACCGGGTGTGGTGACGCGGGGGGGGGGGGGGGGGGGGTGAGAAGCGCCTGACCCCCGCGCTGACGCGGGGGTGAGAAGCGATGGCCCCCCGCACCCCCGCTTAGCGGATCGAAATCCTCAGCAGGAACTCGCCCCGGATCACGTTGAGGGCGACGTGGCGCGCCTTGCGCAGCACGCTCACCAATGCGGCCACGCTGCCCACGCGCTGCCCGTTCACGCCGATGATCAGGTCGCCGGGCTGCAGGCCGTTCCGGTCCGCGGGCGAGCCCGCCTCAACGCCGGTCACTGCGATGACCCGCTCGGCGCCGTCCGCCGTCGAGCGCTCCGCATTGGCGAGGCTCGCGCCCGCCAGCTCCGGAACGGCCTGACCGCCCGGCACCGCGTGCGCCTCAATCGCGCCGATGCGCGCGCGCACGGTGCGCGTCTGAGCCCTGCGCAGCACCTTCAGGGTAACCTCCTCGCCCACCGGCATCACTCCCAGGCGCGCGCGCAGCTCGGAGGCGCTGCGTACCGACCGGCCGTTGACCGCGACCACGACGTCGCCCGGCTGCAGGCCGGCGCGCGCGGCGGGAGAGTCGTTCTGCACCTCGGCGATCACCGCGCCCTCGTCGGCCGCGACGCCGAGCGTCCGCGCGAGCTCCGGGGTGAGCTCCTTCATGCGGATGCCGAGCCGCCCGCGCTTGACCTTGCCATAGCGGATCAGCTGGTCCATCACCGCGCGCGCCATGTTGGAAGGCACTGCGAAGCCGATGCCGACGTTGCCACCGGACGGACCGATGATGGCCGAGTTGATGCCGATCAGCTCGCCACGCAGGTCGACCAGCGCGCCTCCGGAGTTGCCCGGATTGATCGGCGCGTCGGTCTGGATGAAGTCCTCGTAGCCTTGCGGCGACAGCCCCGAGCGGCCGAGCGCCGAAACGATGCCCGAAGTGACGGTCTGCCCGATGCCGAACGGGTTGCCGATCGCCACCACGAAGTCGCCGACTCGCAGCGCGTCCGAGTCGCCGAACGGCAGCTCGGTCAGGTGGTCGGCCTTGATCTGCAGCACCGCGATGTCGGTCCCGGCGTCCGAGCCGATCACGCGCGCGGGAAAGCGCCGATTGTCCTTCAGTGTCACCATCACCTGCGTGGCGTCCTTGATCACGTGTCGGTTGGTGAGCACGTAGCCTTTTTTGGCGTCTACGATCACGCCCGAGCCCGCCGCCATCTGCGGCTGCGAGGTCTCGGGCAGGCCGAAAAAGCGCCGAAAGAACGGATCCTGCAGCAACGGGTTGTCCTCTTCGGGGCTCCTTTGCAGCACCGCGATGTTGACCACTGCGGGAGTCACCTTCTCGAGCAGCGGCGCGAGCGTGGGCAGACCGCCAGCGCCCTGCAGGAGCGGGATCGCCCCGGCGAGCGCCACGGGCGATGCTGCGAGCAGCAGAGCCGCCAGGCCCGCGAGGACCAAGCGAAACCCGAGCAATATCGATGGACGTGAGGATTGCATCGTTCGTTCCGCCGGCGTGATTAGCATCGCTTGCAACGTTTGCGCAGGTTCGTCATCGAGTCCGCTTGCAGCAGGTTCAGGCCTTGCGACGTGCTGGTGACAAAACCGTGGCCGGCAGGCCGAACACGGTGCAGCCCGGCGGCACGTTGCGCACCGCAACGCTGCCGGCGCCGACCGTCGCGCCCCGACCCACGACAACGTCCGGCAGCACGACCGCATGCGCCCCCAGGCTCACTTCGTCTTCGAGGCACGCGCGCCCGTTGACCGAACAATGGCCGCTGATCTGGCAGAACCGTCCGACGACCACGTCGTGCGCCACACCCGAGGCATAGCCGATGCAGGTGAATTCCCCCACCTTTGCATCGGGGCCAACACGCGCATACTTGAGCGCGACCACGCCGCGTCCGATGCGCGCCGACGGGCTGATGTCCGACTCGGGGTGGAGCAGCTGCGCGAACGTGGCACCGCGCCGCTCGAGCGCCTCGACGTAGCTGCGCCGCGTCGCCGGATCACCGACCGCGCACACGAACAGATCGTCATCTCCGGGCTGGTAGGTATCGGGGTTGCCCACCAGCGGGTAGCCGGCGCTCTTGCCCTCGAGCACGCCCGGCCGATCGTCGAGGAATCCGACGATGCGCCAGCCGGCCCCGGGCTCCAGAACGCGCGCAACGTCCATTGCCTCTCGGCCCAGCCCGCCGGCACCGACTACCAGCAGGCGCTTCACGGCGCCGCCTCCCGACGTAGAACCAGGCGATCGGCAGCCTCGCGCGCCAAACTAAAGGTTTCGCCGCGCAGCGGCCCTTCCTCGCCGGCGAGCAAGCGCCGCACCGCCCAAGCGACTTCTTCCGGCGTGATCCATTCCGACTTGCGTCCGACGTGGGCGGCCTGGATCGCCGTCGCCGCGGCGTCGGAGCTACGGCTGACGTCGACCGCGGGTGCGGCCAGCGCGGCCACGCTCGCCGAAGCGCTGAGCTCCACGCTTAGCGCGCGTGCAAGCGACTCGAGTGCTCCCTTGCTGGCGCAATAGGCGGCGAAGCCGCGCACCGGTCGACGCACCGCGACGCTGGACATGAGCACGACGCGCGCCAGCGGCGTGCTGTTATAGCGTCTCATGGACAACAGTCTGATCAGCTCCAGGGCCGCGAGCACGTTGACGCTGAACACCCGAGCCACCTGCGGCGCCGAGGCCGCGGACAACGCTGTCGGGCGCGCTATACCGGCAATGTACACGAGGGCCTCAATGCCGTCGCTGCGCACCAGGGGTGCGAGCGCGCCGGCGATTTGCTCCACCCGGTCGAGATCGAACCGCCAGATCGCGTGCGCGCCCGGATCGGCGCACCCCGCGCGCGTCCGCTCCAGGCTGGCGGCGTCGCGCCCGCCGAGCACGAGCCGGTAATCGGGGGCAAGCGCACGCGCGACGGCTGCGCCGATCTGCGAGCTCGCCCCCGTGATCAGCAGCCGCCCGGTCGCGCGCCCGGAACTCATCGGCCTGCGCGGTGCCCCTCGATCAGCGCGAACAGGCCGCGTGCGGTGCCGGCCCCCTGGATATCCGGCGCCTGCAGCACGACGCCGTAGTCTTCCTGAGCCATCGCGACGATCGAAAGCACCGCGAGCGAGTCCCAGTTCGCGTATCCCTGCAGTGCATCGTCCGGCGCGACTGCGGGCTCGTCCAGAATCGTCGCCAGCCTCTCTAACAGCACTTCCATCACGGCTCCCTGTAATCGACGACGTCGTTAAAGGCGAGGCGCTCGAGCGGCATGACGAGCCCGCCCCAAGTCAGCCCGACGCCGAAGCCCGCGAAGCACACCGTGTAGCGGTTGGTCTGCGCGCCCGCGCCGAGCGTACCGGCCAGCGCGGCCGGAATGGTGACGCTGTTGCTGTTGCCCCAGGTGCCGGTCACCCAGTCCGGCACGCGTTCGTAGGGCACCTGCAGCCGCTCGGCCAGCTTGCGCAGCATGAAGCGATTGGGTTGGTGGAACAGGAAATAATCGATATCGTCCCTGGTGCGCCCCGCTGCGGCGAGCAGCGCCTCGATCATCGGCGGGACGTCATTCATCACGAAATTGAAAACGGCGGTTCCGTCCATGCGCAGGTGATCGAGCGCACGCAAGTTGTGATCGCCGCAGTCCTGCAGCAGCGCCGTCTCGGGTGAGGACGGAAGTCTGCAGCCGCCTGCCGGGATCTGCAGGGCGGCGCTGCGCTTGCCGTCGAACTTCAGGCAACCGTGGACCTGCACCCCGGGCTCGGCGCGCTCCACCAGGGTAATCGCCGCCGCGTCGCCAGTGAGCGGATAGCTGTTGCGATCCTTGGGCGAAATGCGCCGGCTCAGGACGTCGGCGGTGACCAGCGCGACCTTGCGGATGTGCGGTTGACGCAGCCATTGCAGCGCCTCCATCAAGCCGACGATGAAACCCGCACAGCCCTGGGTAATGTCGAGGCACAGCGCGTCCTCGCGCAACCCGAGCGCGCCGTGCAGCACGCAGCTGGTAGGCGGGATCCAGTAATCCGGCGTCTGCGTGACCACGATGAGCGCGTCGAGACTCGCGACATCGAGCAGACCGCGCTCGGCAAGCGTGCGCAAGCCAAACCCGGCGAGATCGGACACGCAGGTGCGCTCGCCTGCGATGCGGTGCCGGTCGTAGCCCATGACTTCCTTCAGCTTGAGCGAGCGTTCGCGCGGGAAGTCGAAGTTGACCATGTCGTCTTCGAAGCGCTGTTCGGTCTCCGGCAGAACCACAAGGTTCCCGGTGATCCGCCCGGCCTCGAATACCAGATTCATCGTCGTGCCAGCTGGCGCCGGACCAGCGCCTCGATCGCGTCCAGAGAGCCGAAGTTCTCGGGGACGATTTCGACACCGGGAATCGCGATGCCAAAGCGCGAATCAAGCCCCGATACCAGCGCCACGAGATCGAACGAATCCAGCATGCCGTCCTTCAAGAAGTCGCGCGAAGCCGAAAAGTCCGCATCCGGCCTGATGTCGGTCAGTAAGCGCATGAGATCGTCCTTCATGGCGAGGGCCCCTTTCGACGCGCCACGCGGAGGTCGTTAGCCTTGTTCAAGTATAGCGGCTGCATCGCGGCCGCCGGCAGTACGCGCGGCGGATGCATGCCCGTCACGCGCCCACCAGCTCAAGGAGTTTCTGGCGGTCGATCTTACCGTTGGCGGTTAGCGGCATGGCGGCGACGATCCTGATCTCGGCCGGCAGCATGTATTTGGGCAAGGTGTCCGCGAGGCAGCGGCGCAGTTCGCCCGGGTCGAGCCGGTCCGCACCCTGCACCACCAGGCAGATTCGTTCCCGGGCGCGATCGAGCACTGCGCAGCAGGACTCGATCGCGTCCATGCGCAGGGCCGCGCTCTCGATCTCTCCGAGCTCGATGCGGTAGCCGTGCAGCTTGATCTGCTGGTCCTTGCGTCCGATGAAGAAGATACATCCCCGCTCGTCGCGCCGCACCAGGTCTCCGGTGCGGTACACCAGGTCACGGTAATTGCGATGTGCCGGATTCTGTACGAAGACCGCCGCACTCCTTTCCGGGTCGTTCCAGTAGCCAAGCGCTAGCGAGTTGCCGCGCACGCACAGTTCGCCCGCCTGCTCCGCGCCCACCTGCCGGCCGTCTTCGCCGAGCACCAGCACATCCGAGTTACGGCACGGGTAACCGATAGGCAGGCTGTTGCCCGCGTAAGGGCCATCAAGCATGAAATAGGTGCAGTCGACCGTGATTTCGGTCGGGCCGTACAGGTTCGAGAACAAGGCTTGCGGCAGGCGCTCGATCCAGTGGTTGAGCTGGCGCACCGGCATGACTTCGCCCGCGAACAGGACCTTGCGCAGGTGCCGCGGCCGCAGCTCGTCCAGGACGCCCGTGTTGGCGACGTTGATCAACACCGATGGAACCCAGAAAATTGTGCTGATGCCCTCCTGGTCGAGGAACTGCATCAGCCGCAGCGGAAACGAGAACAGCGCCTCCGGCACGATGTGCAAGCACGCGCCGGTCGCAAAGCACAGATACAGGTCGAGCGTCGAATTGTCGAAGAACAGCGGCGCCTGGTTGCCGATACGCTCGGCGTCCGTCACGCCGTAACACGCGACGGCCCAGTCGATGTAGTCGATCACGCTGCGGTGCGCGATCGTCACCCCCTTGGGTTCCCCCGTGGAACCGGAAGTGAAAATGACGTAGCAGGGATCGGAGTCGATGCGGCGCGCAAGATGTCGGGCGATGTCCGCCCAGAGCGCCTCCAGATCCACGGGTCCGAGCCGGCTCAGCTGACCGGCAATCTCCTCCATCTCGAGCGGTACGCCGACGGCGCCCCCCATCTGCTCGAGGACGGCGCGCTTGGCGCGCTGATACAGCAGCATGCCGCTGCCGAGCTTGGCGACAATCCTGGCCAGGCGGGCGGGCGGCGACTTGGGGTCGAGCGGGCAATAGATATTGCCGGACATGAGCACGGCCAGGATCGCGACGATCGCCTGACAGGATTTGTCAGCGAGGACCGCAATCGGCTGATTCTCAACGCCTGCCTCGCGCCGGATTCGCAGCGACAGCGCATGCGCCAAGCCCACAAGCGCCGAGAACGACACCCGCGCGTCCGCCGCGGCCACCGCCTCGTGCTCGGAAAGGCGGATGGAGGTGCGCTGCAGGTATTCGAGAACGTTGATTTGCATCAGTGGCCGCGCTGCATGCTGTCGGTGGTTAGCTGCCGGCGCCCTCCAGGCGCTCCATGGTCAGATAAAGTAGGCCCTCATCTCCCCCGACGCGATAGCCCTCGGCTGCGTACAGCGCCATGGCTGCCGCGTTGCCCCTGAGCACGTGCAGCGACGTACGATCGAAACCGCCCGCGCGCGCCACGTCATGAAAATGCCGCAGCAGGGCTGTGCCGAGGCCGGCGCCGCGACAGGAAGCCGCCACAAAGATCTTAGCAAGGTAAAAGGAGGGCTTCGAGACCGGGCTGCGCTGGAGCGAGAACTGCTTCACGCGCGACTTCACCTCGGCGCCCGTGCCGGACAGCGCAAGCAGCGCGCGCAGCGAATAGACCTGCCGTGAGAGCATTTCGCTCGCCGGGTATCCGCAGTAGAGCCCCGCGAGCGATCCATGCGCGTAGGCGCAGCATAGTCCCGCCAAGTCGGAGCGCGCGTCGCCGAGCAGATTGGCCACCGCAGCCGTGAGGGCGGCCTCGCCCACACCGAACAGCGAATAGAATTCCGAATCGGTTCCTGCGACGTAGCGGGCGAGCTGCAGGCGCTCAGCGCTGGACACCGGCAGCCCACGCCGGATCGCGAAGCCAGCCGGTGCAGCGGAATCTAGGATGTCTTCCCCGCTCGCCTTCCCGGAGCACGCGCGCCCGGGCAAGAAGTTTAGGGGATAACGGCCGGAACCGGGCCGGTCCGGACTCAGCGGCGGCGCGCTTGCGCAGGACGCCGCGGTGCCACCGGAGGCGCGGCCCGTTCGTCCTTGTGTCGAAAGTTGATGCGCGCCTTGGTCAAGTCGTAAGGCGAGATCTCGAGGCTGACCTTGTCGCCCGCGAGTATCCGAATGCGGTGCTTCCTCACCTTGCCCGAAGCGTAGGCCAGTACCTGCGCGCCGTTTTCGAGTACGACGCGAAACTGGGTATTGGGAAGCACTTCGCTTACCACGCCCTGCATCTCAATAAGCTCTTCCTTTGCCATGTAATAGACCTCCCGGCATCCGGCGCGCCGGCAATACCGGGCCGCCGGGCGCTCACGATTGGAACCCCCTCGGTTTCGGGGGCGCAGACGGGCAGCCGCCTGCGCCCCGGGCGAATCAGAGAACCTTGAGATCGACCGCGGACGTCTTGCCGTCACGGCCTTGCTGCAGCTCGAACGAGACCTTCTGATTCTCGCTGAGTCCGGTCAGGCCGGCGCGCTCCACGGCCGAGATGTGCACGAACACGTCCTTGCCGCCGCCGTCCGGTTGAATGAAGCCGAAGCCCCTAGTGGGGTTGAAGAACTTTACAGTGCCAGTAGCCATGTGATTCCTCCAAGTCTGGCGTTGCCGTGCCCGAAGCGGAGCGCGGCATCAAATCGCAGGATTGGAGACGGCCGGAAGTGGCACCCTCTGGGCTACTGCCGACGACCCAAGAACGAATTCGACACGCGTAGTATGAGGGCTTGAACGCCAATTGCAAGTGGCGAAGTCCCGCATCCGTGCGGACCTTGGCCTCCCGCCACACGGCGGCCCGGCGCGGGTTAGCGGCGAACCGACGAGGGCCTGGCGGACCACGCCGTGCCCATGAGGAATAGGGCGGCCGGTGGCGGATTTTGGCTCACACCCACGAACTTTCTTCAGCGTGCTCGAGCGCTATACAGAGTAAGCTGCTGGCTTGTTCAGATCCAGTCGTGGCGAGGCAGGCTTGGCGATATGGAACAGAGGCGATGAATCCGATGGGTGCGGCACGCACGCGCCGTGAGGTCAAGGTGATGGGGAAATTCCGCTCGCGGGACGAGCAGCCAAGCCCCTGGGCAAGCGCGCTCGAGCCGGCCGCCCGATGACAAATCTGAATCCCCTCAAGTACTGCTACCACGGGCAGCATGCGAAACCGCGCGCCCAGTTTCGCTCGATCCCTGGCGGTGACCCCCGGCGCATGGTGTGCGCCGAGTGCTACGAGAAGATCATGGCCGACCGCCGGCTGAAGCGCAGTCAGGCGACGCGCGTCGGGCCGGCGAAGTAGACCCGCAGCGCTCAGCCGTCTTCGGCGCTGGCGAGCTCGCGGATCGGCGCGGTGGGGGGCAAATCCTCGCGCGCGATGCCATGGCCTCTCTCTACCGCAACTGGCACGGCGGCGGCGGGCGCCACCGCACCTTTCTTGGGACGACCCGGCCGGTAGGCAACGTGGAAAGACTTGAGCGGCGGGACCGGTGGCGGCTTCTCGAGGTACAGGCAGTCGGACTCCGAGGGCATGCTGACAGTGGCGCCAATCCGGCGCCCCGCCAGGAACACCGTATAGCGTTGCATGTGTGTCGCGCCGGGAAGCGGCTCGGTGAGCACCTCGTACTTGCCGACCGTGAACCGCTGTCGCCGAGGGGCCCCGGAAAACTCACGCAGCTGCGCCTGTGCTTTCATCTTGCTCCTAGTCTGGTTCATCGCGATGGCATTGCAGTACCCCCCTTATACACCCTGCCGGGGCCGCGCGCGGGCTGAGAGGGTCATTTGGGCTCGCCGCGCGGTTGCGTTGCGCACCGCCCGGGCGGCCTGCGCCGCCACGCGGCGCCCGGGGTCGAACGATCCGGCCGCCGGGGCTTCGCAAGAGAACCCCTGTCCATCGACTAGAACTGCTTTGCTTGCTATTGTGGTGGGGGGGTCAAGTCCTCATCGAGCCTTGGCGCGGAGCGCTTCCACCGCGCAGCAGGCTGACCGCTGCCGGGCCTCCAGCGAGAATCCGCCGCGGCTGCGCGGACTTGACCGAGGCGGATCATGCTCCGTTGATCCGCCCTTGAACGATCCGCTTTCGACGTCCGTTGGGAGATTACCGCCTTGGCAAAACCAAATTATCAGATGGAGAAGCGTCAGAGAGACCTCAAGAAGAAACGCAAGCAGGAAGAAAAGCGCCTGCGCAAGCTGGCGCTGAAGAAAGGCGTGGAGGGTGGCGACGCCGAATCTCCGTCGGCGGCGCCGGAATCGACCCCGCCCGAAGGCGCCGCCGAGAGCGGGGATTTGCCCTAGCTGCGGACTTGCATTTTGAAGATCGCTCCTCGGTCGACACCAACCGCCCCGGACCCCGCGTGCTAGTCGCGGATCGCGCGTTGGCGGCTCAGCGAGTGCGCGAGCGCGTTCTCGAATTCATGAAGTCCAACCCCACGGCTTGGCGGGCGAAGACGCTGGCCGCAAGGCTCGGGATCAAGGTGGAACACCTGCGCGCGGAGCTGAACCGCCTGCATGGCGAGGGTAAGCTGGTGTCCTGCACCGTGAGCGCTCCTAACCAGCGGCCGCAGGAGGAATACCGCATTGCGGCGAACGCCCTGCCGTTCAACTTGCGCCAGTTCGTCATCAGCAAGAAGACCGCTCCGCGGCCCGGCAAATCCGCGCGAATCGCCGTGCGCGCGACTCACAAGCAAGCGCAGTGAAGGCACGTGGCGCGCCGTAGCCTCGATCGATCGCCCCCAGGCCGCGGCGTGCCTGCAGCGGCGTATTCACCGCGCTTCGCGCGCGCCAAGCGATGCCGCCCGGTCGGAGACGGCAACCTCTGCTACGATACTGACCGGTCACTCACAGCCGGAGCGGGTAATTTCGATGGCCAAAAAACGGGACCCGGCGCGCCCAAGCGCCCGCAAGCGCATTTTCGACACCGCTTCCGAACTGTTTTACCAGAGGGGAATTCGCGCAGTAGGCGTCGATTCGATCGCCGCCCACGCCGCGACCACCAAGATGAGTCTGTACCGGAGCTTCCCTTCCAAGGATGAGCTGGTGGCCGAGTGGCTGCGCGAACACGACGCGAAGTTCTGGCGGACGTGGGAGGCGATGTCGCAGAAGCATCCCGGCGAGCCCCGCAAGCAGCTCCAGGCGGCATTCACTCTGCTTGCCAAGCACGTCTCCGATCCCGGTGCCCGCGGCTGCCCGATGGCGAACGCGGCCGTCGAAATCACCGAGAAGGACCACCCGGCCAGAAAAGTGATCGAGGATCACAAGACCAAGTTGCGCGCACGGCTCGCCGAGCTGTGCACAGGAACGGGCGCCCGGGAACCGGCGTCGCTGGCCGACGAGCTCTTTCTCCTGATGGAGGGCGCGCAGGTCAGCACCGTTCTGGGCGTGCGCATCCCCGGGCGTAACGTCGCGCGCGCTGCCGATGCGTTGATCGATGCCCGCCTCGGGGGCAGGCGCATTGCGTAGCTTCCGCGCACCTCGCGGCTAGCGCAGGTTCGGGTCGTGCCCGCGCCGGCATCCCTGCACCACGCTTTCTCGCGCGCGCGCGCGTGGGTGACAGGGCAGCTGAAGCCGGCCATTCTCGGCGCCTTCGGGCGCGCCTCGCACGCCGCACCATGGGATAACGAAGAGTCCATCCGCGGGGAGCTCTTCAGTATCGAGCGTCTCGAGCAGCATGCCGAGACCCTAGCGGCAGCTCAAGCCATCACCGCCCGCACATTGGCCGGGCGATCGCTCGCCGCTCGACTGAGGAACAACGAGGCGGCACTGCTCGAAGCGTATCGCAGCACCGCCAGAGCGCTCGGCGAGGGTCGCGCCATGACACCGGCCGCCGAGTGGCTGCTCGACAACTTCCACCTCGTCGAAGAGCAGATTCGGGAGATTCGCGACGATCTGCCGCCCGGCTACTATCGGCAGTTGCCGAAGCTGGCCGCCGGACCTTTCGCCGGCTACCCGCGGGTGTTCGGCGTCGCGTGGGCCTTCGTCGCGCATACCGACAGCCGCTTCGAGCCCGAGACCCTGCGCCGGTTCGTGCGCGCCTACCAGCGCGTGCAGCCGCTGACGATCGGGGAGTTGTGGGCGGTCGCGATCACGCTGCGCATCGTGCTGGTGGAGAATCTTCAACGCGGCGCCCGACGCATGGAGACCAGCCGCGCCGCGCGCCTGGAAGCCGACACCCTGGCCGACCGGCTTCTGGGCGTCAACCCGCACGCCTCCGACCGGCTCGCCCCGACCCTGCAGGATTACGAGCGGGCACCTCTGCCGGAGGCCTTTGCCGTGCAGCTCGTACATCGGCTGCGGGACCAGGATCCGAGGGTGACGCCGGCACTGACGTGGCTCGATATGCGCCTGGCCGCGCAGGGAACGACCGCCGACGAGATGGTACGCGACGAGCATCAGCGAATGGGTGCCATGAACGTGACCGTTCGCAACGTCATTACCAGCATGCGGCTCATCTCCGACGTCGACTGGGCGGAGTTCGTCGAAAGCGTGAGCCTGGTCGACGACGCGTTGCGCTCCGGGAGCGATTTCGCGCAGATGGACTTTCCGACGCGCAACCTTTATCGCAGCGCGATCGAGGAGCTTGCGCGGGGCTCGAAGCTGACGGAGCTCGAGATCGCGCGCGCGGCCCTGTCGGCCGCCAGGGAGCGCCGTGGCCGCGAGCGGGACCCGGGTTATCACCTGATCGCCGGGGGTCGCCGGCCGTTCGAGAGGACGGTCGGATTCCGTCCTCCCATGGGACGCTGGCTGAGCCGGTTCAACGCCGCGATCGGGATCGGCGGCTATATCGGCGCCGTCGTCGCGGTCGCGGCGGCCGTGCTGTTCCTGCCGCTGGTCGCTTTGGCGGACGCGGGGATCGGCGGCTGGTGGCTCGGTCTGCTCGCGCTCCTCGGACTGATCCCGTCGTTCGATGCGGCGATGGCGTTCGTGAACCGCGGCGTCACGAAGGGGTTCGGTGCGTCGATCCTGCCGGGCCTCGAGCTGAGCGGCGGCGTGCCAGCGCATCTGCGCACGCTCGTGACCGTGCCGATCCTCCTCACGACACAGGCCGCACTCGAAGAGCAGATCGAGCGGCTGGAAGTCCACTACCTTGCCAGTCCGGAGGGCGAGTTTCACTTCGCGCTGCTCTCGGACTGGACGGACGCCGAGACCGAGAACGTCGCCGGCGACGAGGCGCTCGTCGACGCGGCCGCCGCAGGCATCGCTCGCCTGAATCGCCGCTATGGGCTCGCGCCCGGGGGAGAGCGCTTCCTGCTGTTGCATCGCCGGCGGGTGTGGAACGAAGGGCAGAAGCGCTGGATCGGGTGGGAACGCAAGCGTGGCAAGCTGCATGAGCTGAACCGGCTGCTGCGCGGCGCGACCGATACCACCTTCATCGGTCATGGCGCCCCGCCTTTTGGCCCGCCTCCGGCTCCGCCGGCTGGCGTGCGTTACGTCATCACGCTCGACGCCGACACCCGGTTGCCGCGGGAAGCCGCGCGCCGGCTGGTCGGCAAGATGGCGCACCCGCTCAACCATCCGCGCTTCGCCGTCGACGGCCGGCGTGTCGTCGAGGGATACGGGGTGCTACAGCCGCGCGTCACGCCCTCGCTGCCGGTCGGCCGCGAGGGATCGCTGTTCCAGCGCGTCTTCTCCAGCATGGGCGGCATCGATCCTTACGCCGCAGCGGTCTCCGACGTGTATCAGGATCTGTTCGGCGAGGGCTCCTACACCGGCAAGGGCATCTACGACGTAGATGTCTTCGCAGCGGTGCTCGAAGGCCGCGTGCCCGACAACGCGCTCCTCAGCCACGACCTGTTCGAGGGCATTTTCGCGCGTGCGGGCCTGGCCTCCGATATCGAGGTCGTGGAGGAGTTCCCCTCGCGCTACGACGTGGCGGCGGCGCGCCAGCACCGCTGGGCGCGCGGCGACTGGCAACTGTTGCCATGGATTCTCGGGAACGGCAAAGGCGCGCTTCCGCTGATCGGCCGTTGGAAGATGCTGGATAACCTGCGGCGGTCGCTTTCCGCGCCGGCGAGTGTCGCCGCGCTGATCGCGGGATGGACATTGCCCCTGCAGGCCGCGGCGGTGTGGACGGGCTTCGTCGTGTCGACGATCGCGCTGTCGACGCTGTTCCCAGTTCTGTCGGCGCTCGTGCCGCGGCGCGCCCGCATCACCGTGCGCAACCACCTGTGCGCCCTCGCCGCGGATGTCCGGCTCGCCCTGTCCCTGACCGCCCTGCTGGTCGTATTTCTGGCGCATCAGGCGTGGCTGATGGCGGACGCGATCGCAAGAACGCTGTTTCGCCTGCTTGTGAGCCGCCGGCACCTGCTCGACTGGGTCACCGCGGCCCAGGCGACCGTAGGCCCCCGCCTCGACCTGGCCGATTTCTATCGGCTCATGAGTGGCGGCGTCGCCATCGGGATGCTCGGCGCCGTCCTCGCATGGCGGACCGGTAACGGCGTCTGGCTGGTGGCGGCACCGTTCGTGATCGCCTGGATCGCATCGCCGGCCATCGCGCGATGGAGCAGCCTATCGCCGCTAGTGGCGGGGCGCGTTTCGGTGTCGGCGGCAGACGCCCGCGCTCTGCGCCTGGTCGCGCGCCGCACCTGGCGCTACTTCGAGACCTTCGTGACGGCAGCGGACCACATGCTGCCGCCGGATAATTTCCAGGAAGAGCCGAAATCGGCCCTCGCGCACCGGACCTCCCCCACCAATATCGGCCTCTACCTGCTCGCTGCGGTCAGTGCCCATGATTTCGGCTGGGCGGGGACCATCGAAACCGTCGACCGGCTGGAGGCGACGCTCGCCACGATGGGCGGCCTGCAGCGCTTCAGAGGGCATTTCTACAACTGGTACGACACGCACGACCTCCGGCCGCTCGACCCGCGCTACGTCTCTTCGGTGGACAGCGGCAATCTGGCCGGACACCTGATCGCTCTGGCGAATGCCTGCCGGGAGTGGATCGGCCGGCCGCTGGCAGGTGCCGAATTGGTTGCCGGCATCGAAGACAGCCTGAACCTGACGCGCCAAGCCCTGCAAGGGCTTCCCGACGACCGCCGAACGCAGACGATTGCCCGCCATCAGCTCGACGGCGCGCTCGATGCATTGAGCGCAACGCTGCGCCAGGAACCGATGTCACCGGGGGAGCTCGCCGGCCGATTGCCGGAGCTTACGTTCCAGTCTGCCACCATGGTCGACATCGTCCGCGCGCTCGCCAGCGAACGCGGCGACGAGGCCGGGGCCGAGATGCTGTTCTGGGCGCAGGCGACCCAGCGCTCGATCGACAGCCAGCGCCGCGATTTCACGCAGACCGCGGACGCCGCGCTCGAGCTGCAACGGCGTCTCGCGACGCTCGAGGCGGCGGCGCGAACGATGGCGATGGCGATGGAGTTCGGTTTTCTCCTCGATCCGGAGCGCAAGCTGCTGTCGATCGGTTACCGGATCGCGGAGGGCACGCTCGATGCCAACTGCTACGACCTGCTCGCCTCGGAGGCTCGCCTGGCGAGCTTCGTGGCGATCGCCAAGGACGACGTGGCCACGCGCCAATGGTTCCGGCTCGGACGCGCCGTCACGCCGGTCGGGCGCGGCGCGGCCTTGATCTCCTGGTCGGGATCGATGTTCGAGTATCTGATGCCCTCGCTGGTCATGCGCGCGCCGACCGGCAGCCTGCTGGAGCAAACCAACCGCTTCGTCGTGCGCCGGCAGATCGATTATGGCGCCGCGCTCGGAGTGCCCTGGGGGGTCTCCGAATCCGCCTACAACGTCCGCGACCTGGAGCTGACCTATCAGTATTCGAACTTCGGCATCCCGGGCCTGGGGTTGAAGCGCGGCCTCGGCGAAAACGCCGTCGTCGCGCCGTACGCAACGGCGCTCGCGGCGATGGTCGATCCAGACGCGGCGGCGCGCAACTTCGCCCGGCTCGCCGGCGTCGGCGCGCTTGGCCGCTACGGCTTCTACGAGGCCCTCGACTACACGCGCACGCGGCTGCCCGAAGGCAAGGACTTCGCCATCATCCGCGCCTTCATGGCGCACCACCAGGGCATGACCGTGGTCGCCATCGCCAATGCGCTCCTGGACGGCGTAATGCGGGCACGCTTCCATGCCGAGCCGAGCGTACAGGCGACCGAGCTGCTGCTGCAGGAACGCACGCCGCGCGATGTCGCCGTCGCGCACCCCAGGGCTGAGGAAGTCAAGACCGCCGCGACGCTGCGCGACTTGGACTTGCCGGCGGTGCGGCGCCTGCGTTCGGCGCATCAGGCCACGCCGCAGACGCACCTGCTTTCGAACGGCCGCTACGCGGTGATGCTCACCGGTGCCGGCTCCGGGTACAGCCGCTGGGGCGACATCGGGATCACGCGCTGGCGCGAGGACGTCACGCGCGACGACTGGGGCGCCTATGTCTTCCTGCGCGACGTGCACAGCGGCGAGGTGTGGTCCGCGGGCTACCAGCCGAGCGGCGTCGAACCGGACAGCTACGAGGTCACGTTCACCGAGGATCGCGCCGAGTTCGTCCGCCGCGACGGGACGATCATCACCACCCTCGACGTGGTGGTGTCGCCGGAAGACCACGCCGAGGTGCGCCGCGTGTCGGTCTCCAACGCCGGCAGCCGGACCCGGGACATCGAGCTCACCTCGTACGCCGAGCTCGTGCTGACGCCGCCCGCCGCCGACGCGGCCCACCCGGCGTTCTCGAAGCTCTTCGTGCAAACCGAATATCTCGCCCGGGACGGCGCCATCCTGGCGACGCGGCGGCGCCGGTCGCCCGGGGAGCCGGAGATCTGGGCGGCGCATCTCGCAGTCGTCGAAGGCGCGTCGCTGGGCGAGCCGGAGATCGAGACCGACCGCGCCCGCTTCCTCGGCCGCGGACGCGAGGTTCGGGCGCCGATCGCGGTCATGGACGGCCGGCCGCTTTCCAACAGCGTCGGTACAGTGCTCGATGCCGTCTTCGCGCTGCGCCGCCGCGTGCGCATTGCGCCGGGCAGGACGGTGCGCGTCGCATTCTGGACCGTCGTCGCGTCGTCCCGCGGCGAGGCTCTGGACCTGATCGACAAGCATCAGGACGCGACCGCCTTCGAGCGCGCGGCCACCTTGGCGTGGACCCAGGCGCAGGTCCAATTGAGCCATCTCAGCGTCGACGCGGAACAGGCGAGCCTGTTCCAACGTCTCGGCGGTCACGTGTTGTACGCCGACCCGTCGCTGCGTCCGTCCGCCGCGGCCCTGCGCCGCGACGGCGGCGGGCCGGAGGCGCTGTGGGCGCAGAGCATCTCCGGCGACGTTCCGATCGTCGTGGTGCGCATTGACGATATCGAGGACCTCGCCATCGTCCGTCAGCTGCTGTGCGCGCACGAGTACTGGCGCATGAAACAGCTCGCGGTCGATCTCGTGATCCTGAACGAGCGGGCGTCGTCCTATGTCCAGGACCTTCAGGTCGCCCTGGAAACGCTGGTCCGGACGAGCCAGTCCCGGACGCAGATCGGAGCCAACATCGCGCGCGGCGCCGTGTTCGTGCTGCGCGCGGACCTGATTTCGACCGAGACGCGCGCCGTGCTGCTGGCCACGGCCCGGGCGGTGCTGATCGGACGACTCGGAACGCTGTGGGAGCAGCTCAACCGTCTCGACGATGCGGACAGCGCCGCCGCGCCGGCGCCGGGGCGCGCGCCGCTCGCGGGCGTGCCGCGGGCCAGCGCGCCGGCGCCGAACCTCGAGTTCTTCAATGGGCTCGGCGGATTCGCCGCCGACGGACGAGAGTACGTGACGATCCTGGGCGCCGGCCTCACGATGCCCGCCCCGTGGATCAATGTCATCGCCAATCCCTCGTTCGGCTTCCAGGTCGCGGTCGAGGGCGGCGGCTACACCTGGTCGCTCAACAGCCGCGAAAACCAGCTCACGCCCTGGTCGAACGACCCGGTCACCGATCGGCCGGGCGAAGCCTTCTACGTGCGCGACGAGGACAGCGGCGAGCTGTGGAGCCCGACCGCCCAGCCGATCCGTCACCCGGCCGCGTCCTACGTCGCCAGGCATGGACAGGGATACAGCCGGTTCGAGCACACCGCACACGGCATCGCGCTCGAGCTCCTTCAGTACGTGCCGCTCGAGGACTCGATCAAGATCTCGCGGCTGACCCTGCGCAACACCTCGAGACGAGCCCGGGAGCTCTCGGTCACGGCCTATGTCGAGTGGGTCCTCGGCCCGTCGCGCAGCGCCTGCGCGCCCTCGGTGGTGACGGAGATCGATGCGCAGACCGGCGCGATGTTCGCGCGCAACCCCTGGAACACCGCTTTCGGCGCACGGGTCGCATTTGCGGACCTGCGTGGCCGGCAGAGCACCTGGACCGGCGACCGGCGCGAGTTTCTGGGACGCAACGGCACCCTCGACAACCCCGCCGCGCTGGCCGGGGACCGGCCCCTCGCGCGGCGGGTCGGTGCCGGCTTCGACCCCTGCGCAGCCCTGCAAGCCCGGGTCGAGCTCGAGCCCGGCGGCACGGCGGAAATCGTCTTCTTCCTGGGCGAGGCGGCTACGCCCGCCGAGGCGCAATCCCTGCTCGCCCGCTACCGGGCGGCCGACCTCGATGCGGTTCTGGGCGAAGTCCTCGCGCATTGGGACCAGGTGCTCGGCACGGTGCAGGTGAGAACCCCCGACCGATCGATGGACTTCATGCTCAACCGCTGGCTGCTCTACCAGACGCTCGCCTGCCGCATGTGGGCGCGAGCGGCGTTCTACCAGGCAAGCGGCGCATACGGCTTTCGCGACCAGCTGCAGGATGCGATGGCGCTCGCCACCTCGCGACCGGCGCTGACGCGCGAGCATCTCCTGCGCGCCGCGTCCCGGCAGTTTAGTGCTGGCGATGTCCAGCACTGGTGGCTGCCGGTCTCCGGCCAGGGCGTGCGCACGCGCATCACGGACGATCGCATCTGGCTTGCCTACGCGACCGCGCACTATGTCGGGACGACCGGCGACGCCGCGGTGCTGGACGAGCCGGTCGCGTTCCTCGAAGGCCAGTCGGTCGGGCCCGGCGAGCACGACGCCTACTTCCGGCCGACGCTCGCGGACGAGAGCGCTTCGCTGTTCGAGCACTGCGCGCGCGCGCTCGATCACAGTCTCGCACTCGGCGAACACGGCTTGCCGCTGATCGGCACCGGCGACTGGAACGACGGCATGAACCGGGTCGGCGAGCTGGGCAAGGGGGAGAGCGTCTGGCTCGGCTGGCTCCTGGTTGCAACGCTCGCCGCGTTCGCGCCGCTCGCCAAGGCGCGCGGCGCAGACGCGCGCGCTGCGCCCTGGCTCGCGCACGCCGCCTCGCTTCGAATCTCGCTCGAGCGACACGGCTGGGACGGCGATTGGTACCGGCGCGCCTATTTCGACGACGGCACGCCGCTCGGCTCGTCCGCGAACGACGAATGCCGGATCGACTCGATCGTGCAATCCTGGGCCGTGATCTCCGCGGCGGCGGAGCCGGCCCGCGCCGTGCGCGCCATGGCCGCCGTGGATGAGCAGCTCACGCGCCGCGACGTGGGCCTGGCGTTGCTGTTCACGCCGCCATTCGATCGCACGCTGCTCGATCCCGGATACATCAAGGGCTACCCGCCCGGGATCCGGGAAAACGGCGGCCAATACACCCATGCCGCGGCGTGGTCGGTGATCGCCTTCGCCGCCCTCGGCCAGGGAGACCGGGCCGCGGAGCTGTTCGCGCTGCTGAACCCGATCAACCGCACCAGCACCCGGGCGGACGTGCAGCGCTACAAGGTCGAGCCCTACGTCGTCGCCGCCGACGTCTATTCGGTCGCCCCGCACGTCGGGCGCGGCGGATGGACCTGGTACACCGGCTCAGCCGGATGGCTGTACCGGGCCGGCGTCGAAGCGATCCTCGGCGTTCGCCTGGAAGGAGCGGTCCTGTGCCTTGCGCCCTGCATCCCCAAGGCGTGGCCCGGATTCGAGATCGCCTTCAACTACCGCTCGGCGCGCTACCAGATCGCGGTCGAGAATCCCAACGGCGTCAATCGCGGCGTCGCGCATGCCGAGCTGGACGGCAAGACGCTGCCGCAGGGCCCGGCGCGGGTTCCGCTCGCGGACGACGGCCAGGCGCACACCGTGCGGGTGATTCTCGGCTAACGAACAGCCCTGCCGATTCGACCGATCACAAACGATCAGGTAGGTTTCGCCCCCGCGCGCGTCTTGTCGAGCACCGTCATCGCCGAGGCGACGACGCTCGCGACATCCGACAGATTGGTCGGCACGATCATCGTGTTGTTGGTCTTGGCGAGGTTGCCAAGCGCGCCGATATAGAGCTCCGCGACCTTGAGGTTCGCCGCTTGCTGGCCGCCTTCCTTGCCGATCGCGGTTGCGACCGCCTCTACCGCCGCGGCGGTCGCCTCCGCTACCACGCGCAGCGCGGTCGCCTCGCCCTGCGCCTTGTTGATCGCCGACTGCTTCTGGCCCTCAGATTTGAGAATCGCCGCCTGCTTCTCGCCCTCCGCCAGGTTGATCTCCTGCTGCTTCTCGCCCTCGGACTTGGCGATCAGCGCGCGCTTCTCGCGCTCGGCGGTGATCTGCGCCTGCATCGCGCGCAGGATGGTCTCCGGCGGAGTCAGGTTCTTCACCTCGTAGCGCAGCACCTTCACGCCCCAGGAACGGCCCGCCTCGTCGAGCACGTTGACGATCTGGCGGTTGATCACGTCGCGGCTCTGCAGCGACTGGTCGAGCTCCATCTTGCCGACCTCGCTGCGCAGCGTCGTCTGCGCGAGCTGCACGATGGCGCTGACGTAGTCCGAGGTGCCGTAGGAGGCCAGTCGCGGGTCGGTGACCTGGTAATAGATGAGCCCGTCCACCGCCAGTTGGGTGTTGTCCTTGGTGATGCATACCTGCTCGGGGACGTCCATGGGCACTTCCTTCAGCGAGTGCTTGTAGGCGAGGCGGTCGAAGAACGGGATGATGATATTGAGCCCCGGCTCGAGCACCTGGTGAAACTTGCCCAGCCGCTCGACGATCCAGGCGTTCTGCTGCGGGACCACGCGCACGCCCTCGACCACGAACACCGCAGCCAGCGCGACGATGAAGAAGGGAATCGCGAACGGCCGGATGTCCGGGACGGCGGCGATGATCATGGTGGCGATAACGACCGCGACGACTTTCGCAAACATGCTGCCTCCCGTCGAACGTGAGATCTCGCTGAGGGCCTGCGCTAGGTCAGGCGGGCCGGGTCTTTGAGACTTTGAGGGTGTTGCCATCGATCGAATTGACGTAGAGAACCTCGCCGCGCTCGCCGGCGACTGCGCCCGCGATCTGCGCGTCCCAGAGTGCGCCGCGGTACTTCACGCGCGCCTGGCCGGCGTCCTTGTTCACCCAGAAATCGAATGAGGCCGGCTGGCCGAAATCCAGCCCCTGCATGCGCTTGGCCACCGTCGCCTTCTTGTAGCGCTGCACCGCGATCACCCCGACGACGGCGACCGCCGCCGCGACCAGCGCCTGCCAGGCGAACTCACCGCCCGCGTACGCCAAACCCGCGCCGACGAAACAGGCGACCCCGAGCACGAACAGGTAGAACGTGCCCGTCGCAAGCTCGACGATTACGAGGAGAAAGCCGGCAATCAGCCAGGCGAGGAAGCTGTCCATGAGCACGCGCGGGGATCCTTGAGCTCGGGGCCCATACTACTTTAATGGTGTTGCCGTTGGCGCGTTAGTCGCTTCGGGGTCGGTTGATTGCGGAGTTTTCCGGCTCCAATGCAGATGGGCAAGGGCGACGGGATCCGGCGCATCTCGCCGACGATGCGTACACAAACGCGGGACTGGCGGGCGGCAGAATTCGGCACACTCCAACAAAGAAAAAGGCCCTAGCTCGGGCTAAGGCCTTGAGTGTTTGGTAGGCCGTGGCGGATTCGAACCGCCGACCAACGGATTAAAAGTCCGCTGCTCTACCAGCTGAGCTAACGACCCGGAAAAGGGCGCGATTTTAAGCGCTGCGCCGGGGCTGCGTCAACGAAACAGCTCCTTTTAGCCCTCTAGGTCGCTAGCCTTGGCGCATCAGGCGCCAGTACTGGAGCTTCATCGTCGCGGCCGCGCCGGCGACGATGCACGCGAAGGTCATGATGGACCCGAGCGCCAGCGTGGAGAACCCGCTGATGCCCTGGCCGATGGTGCAGCCGAGCGCGGTGATGCCGCCGAAGCCCATGAGGATGCCTCCGAGCATATGCATCGCGGTGTCTTCGGCGTCGCGAAAGCCTTCCCAGCGAAAATTCTTGGTCGCCAGCGCGTACGCAGCGGAGCCGGCGATCACGCCCGCCGCCGAGGCGATGCCGAAGCTGATGATCTCCGATTTGTCGGTCCACAGCATCAGGTATTCGAGTGTGTAGGCCATCGGCGAGACGAACGAGAACGACTCCATGCGTCCGGTGTTGGTGCCGTAGAACGCCTCCGACAGCGTGTTCGGATCCTCGCTGAGGTGGCCGATGTGGCCGCTCAGGTACCACCCGGCCACCACCACCAGTCCGATGACGACGCCGCCCAGGGTGTAATCGAAGCTCGAGCGGAAGTCGCGGCTCGAGTACACGAAGGCGAGCAGGCCTCCGCCCACGACGATCATCCCGGCGACCATCCAGGTATTGCGCGCCACGCCCGTCCAGTGCGCGAGCAGCGAAGGCAGGTCCTGGCCGGTCGTGAGGGTCAGCGTGGCCTTCTCGAGCACGTCGACGCGGAACGCGCCGAACAGGCCGCGCAGCGTCATGTACGCCGCGATGCCCAGGAACATGAACACGATTACCGACTTGAGGTTGCCACCGCCGATGCGGATCAGGGTCTTCGAGGCGCAGCCCGATGCGAGCGTCATGCCGACGCCGAACAGGAACCCGCCGACGACGTACGACAGCCACGTGAAATTGGGCCCCGGGTAAATCGACTTCGACAGGTCGATCACGCCGGCGAGCTGCAGCGCGTTGGCGCCGATCACGGCGACCGCGATCGCGAGCAGCCACATGCGCATGCGGCTGGTGTTGCCGATGTTCACCCAGTCCGACACCGCCCCCATGGTGCAGAAGTTGGTGCGGTTGGCGACCGCGCCGAAGATGAAGGCGAGCGTGAATGCGCCCCATGCGACGTAGTGGGTGAGCTGGGCCGGGTTCGCTTGGCTCATCTGGATTTTCTCCTCCGGTTATCCATTAGCGGGCGCTAATATACCCGAGGCGCGCCGCCTGCTTAAAGGTAGCGGGTCGGGTCGGCAATCCCGGCGGCCGCGAAGCCGGCCTTGCGGATGCGACAGGCATCGCAGGCGCCGCAGGCGCGGCCGTCCGCGGCGGACTGGTAGCAGCTGACCGTCTCGGCGGGCTGCACCCCGAGGCGCAGCGCGAGCTTCACGATCTCCGCCTTCGGCAGCTCGAGCAGCGGCGCGCGCACCTCGATGCGCCGCCCCTCGACTGCGGCCTTGGTGGCGAGGTTCGCCATGGCCTCGAACGCGCGCAGGTACTCCGGTCGGCAATCCGGGTAGCCCGAGTAGTCCACTGCGTTGGCGCCGACGAAGAGGTGCTGCGCGCCGAGCACTTCGGCCCAGGCGAGCGCGAGCGAGAGCAGGATCGTGTTGCGCGCCGGGACGTAGGTCGCCGGGATGCCGGGCTGAGCCCCGCCGGTGGGCACCGCGATCGCGCGGTCGGTGAGGGCCGAACCGCCGAACTGCGACAGATCGAGCCGCAGCACGCGATGCTCGACGGCACCGAAGCGCCCGGCCACGCGCCGCGCCGCGTCGAGCTCGGCGGCATGGCGCTGGCCGTAATCGACCGACAGGCACCAGCAGTCGTAGCCCTCGCTGCGCGCCCACGCCAGCGTGGTCGCGGAATCGAGCCCGCCCGAGAGCAGGACGACGGCTCTGTTCAGCGCTTGGCCCCCACGCCGAGGCGCTGCTTGGCGCTCGCGGCAGCCGGGGTCCCGGGGTACTTGGCGAGCAGGCTCTCCAGGGTCTTGCGCGCCGCGACGCTCTCGCCGAGCGCTTCCTGCGAGCTGGCGATGTTGAGCATCGCGTCGGGAATCTTAGGGCTGTCGGGCCAGCCCGCGAGCAGCCTTTGCTGCGCGGCAATCGCGTCCTTGTAGTTGCGTTGCGCGAAGTAGGCGTTGCCGATCCAGTACTGCGCCGACGGAGCGAGCGAGCTGGCGGGATTCGCCGTGATGAATGCTGAAAATGCCTGGATCGCATGCGGATACCTGCCGAGCCGGAACTCGTTGAGCGCCGCCTCGTAGGCCTGCGTCTCGGCCGCCGTCGGCGCGGCCGGCGTCGCCGGCTTCTGTGCCGCGGCGCCCTGCTCCGCCGGCTGCTCCAGCTTGCGCAGGCGCGTGTCGATGTCGAGGTACAGGTCCTTCTGGCGCTTCTCGTCGGTGTCGAGCTGGTGTTGAATCACCTCCATCTCGCCGCGCAGATTCGCGAAGTCGCCGCGCAGCGACTGGATCTGGCCGGAGAGCTCGAGAATCGCGCCCTGCCCAGCGGCTCCGGCCTCGAGCTTCGCAAGCCGCTGCTCGTCCGCTTCGACCTGTTGCTTGAGCTGCTGGATCTGCGCGCGCGCCTCGTCGTCGCCGAACAGCGCGAACGCGCTGCCCGACCAGGCGAGCGACAGCAGGAGCGCGGCAAGGATGGCGGAGCGGCGCATGGCTCAGTACTCCCCCGGGTAAAGGATGTCGCTGCGCCGGTTCTGGGCGTAGGCCGCCTCGCTGCGGCCCGGGTCGCGCGGCTTCTCCTCGCCCAGACTGACCGCCTCGATCTGCCCTTCGCGCGCGCCGAGCAGGATCAGCATCTTCTTCACGCCCTCCGCGCGGCGCTGTCCGAGCGCCACGTTGTACTCGCGGCTGCCGCGCTCGTCGGTGTTGCCCTGGATCAGTACCTTCGTATCGGGATGCGCGCGCAGGTACTCGGCGTGCGCCTCGACGATCGGCTTGTACTCGTCCTTGATATCGTACTGGTCGAAGTCGTAGTACACCGAGCGCTTGGACAGGATGTTGTTCGGGTCCTTGAGCGGATTCCCCGCCTGCGTGTCGAGCCCCTGGCCCTGCACCCCCTTGCCTGCGACGCCCTGCGCCTGGGCGCCGGACTGCCCCGTGACCCCCGGATTGGCTTCCTCGACCCCGGCGGGCGCCCGTTGCGAGGTGCTCGCGCAGGCCCCCAGCAGTGTGCCGAGCAATGCGATCACGACAACGCGCATGGCAACTCTCCCTGGATCGTGGTCACTGGAGGAACGGACCCCACGCCGGCTCGCGCACGTCGCCGCCGACGACGGTGAGGCGATACTTGACGCGGCCATCGATCGAGACCGCCGACAGAACGCCCTGGTTGTTGATCACGGTGGCATACAGGATCATGCGCCCGTTGGGCGAGAAGCTCGGGGACTCGTCGCGATCGCCATCGGTCAGGATCTGCACCTGGCCGCTGGCCAGGTCGAGCAGCGCGACCCGGAACTGGCCGGCGTCGGTGCGCATGATGAAGGCGAGGCTCTTGCCGTCGGGGCTGATGCGCGGCGAGACGTTGTAGCTGCCCTGGAAGGTGATGCGCTGCGCGTCGCCGCCGGTGGCGGGCATGCGGTAGATCTGCGGGCTGCCGCCGCGGTCCGAGGTGAAATAGATCCACTTGCCGTCGGGCGAGAACACCGGTTCGGTGTCGATCGCGTTCGAGTTGGTGATGCGGCGCACGTTGCTGCCGTCCGGATCGATGAGATACAGCTGCGAGCCGCCGTCGCGCGACAGCGCCACCGCGAGCTGCTTGCCGTCGGGCGACCACGCCGGCGCCGAGTTGGAGCCCTTGAAGTTCGCCACCACGTGGCGCTTGCCGTCGAGCAGCGAGTGCACATACACGACCGGCTTCTTGGTCTCGAACGATACGTAGGCGAGCTTCGTGCCGTCTGGCGACCAGGCCGGCGAGATGATCGGCTCGAACGAAGCGAGCGCGGTCTCCTCGTCGGCGCCGTCCTCGTCGGCGATCTGCAGCTCGTAGCGCGAGCCGCGCTTGACCACGTACGCAATGCGCGTCGAGAACACGCCTCTCACGCCGGTGAGCTTCTGGTACACGTAATCCGAAATGCGATGCGCGGTCGCGCGCACCTGGTCGCTGGAGAGGGTGTAGGCCACCCCGCCGAGCGGCATCTGCCGCGCCACGTCGAACAGGCGAAAGCGCACCTCGAAGCGCCCATCCGGCCGCGCCGCGACCGAGCCGAGCACCAGCGCGTCGGCGAGCCGCGCGCTCCATTCGGCGTAATCCACGTTGGACGCCTCGGTCGGCGGCGGGTTGAGCGGCGGCACCTCGATTGCGCGAAACAGGCCGCTGCGCTCCAGGTCGGCCCGCACGATCGCGGTGATTCCTGGCGCCGGCAGCGCCCCCTCGCCCGGAAACGGCACGATCGCGATCGGGACGCGGTTCGCCCCGGCGCCGGTGATCTCGATCGAGAGCTGCGCCGCCGCCTGCGGAGATGCGAGCGCAGTGCACGCGGCGAAGGCGATGGCCAGAAAATTGGTCCAGCGCGCGAGCATGCCGTGCATGGCTCCTCTCATTGCGGTCAGCGAGCCGCGATTATAGCGAAGGCGGGCGATTGCCCGTGCGTCGTGCGCTGGCGACAGATTGGCGTTCATGGATCCTTGTCTTCGAATGGCCAGTAATGAAGGATAAAGCTGCGGTGGAACAACGACGGATCGTCCGGCTTGGGTAGGGGCGACGATTTCCGGATCGCCCGCACGATCGCGTCGTCCAGCGCCCCGTTGCCGCTGGATTTCTTCAGCGTCACCGTGAGCACCTCGCCCGTGGGCAGCTGCACGACCTCGAACTGCGCCTCGGGGTTGCCGTTGATGTCGGGGGGCAGCACGATGTTGCCGCGGATCTTGGCTTTTACCTTGTCCACCCACGCGGCGAGCGCCCTGGCGTCGGCCGCGGCGGTCGCCTGCGCGAGCTGCTGCTGGATGAGTTGCCGCTCGCGTGCCACGCTGAGCGCCACCTGCTCGCGCGCCAGCTCCTGGTGCAGCTGCTTCTGCAGCTGCTGCTGCTCCTGCCTGCGTGCCTGCTCCTCGAGCAGCTTCGGATTCGGTTTTGGTTTTGGCTTTGGCTTTGGCTTTGGCTTTGGCTTTGGTTTCGGCTCGGGCTTCGGTTTGACCTCGGGTTTCGGCTTGGGTTTCGGCTTTTCCTTGAGCGCGATGTCCGGCTTGGCGATGCGCGGCTCGGGCTTGGGCTCCACCTTCGGCGCGGGCTTGGGCTCCACTTTCGGCTGCGGCACGGCCGGTGGTGCGACCTTGGGTTGCGGGCTGGGCGCGAGCGGCGCGCTCCAGAGCTCGACCGCGACGACATCGGGCGGCCGGCTTTGCCAGCTCAGGCCCAGGAACAGCACCGCGATCAGCACCAGGTGCACCGCGGCCGCGAGCGCGATCGAGCGCCCGAGGCCGGGTTCCCTGCGCTCCTCGAAGCCGGGGACCGCGCGTGCTTCGCTCATCCGCCCGTCAGCGCGCAGGCTTGACCAGCAGGCCGACCCGCTTCACCTGATCCTTCTGCAGATCGTCCATCACGTTCATCACCGCCTCGTAGCGCACGTTCTTGTCGGCCGCGATCAGCACCGGCTGATCGGGGTTCTTCGCCTGGTGCTCGCGGATCAGCTGCGCGAGCTCACCGCGCGATACGCGCCGCTCATCGCTCACCGCGCCCTGCGCGTCGCGGCTGCGCACGATGATCGACTGGTCCTCCTTGATCACCACCTCAAGCGGAGCCACGGGCGCGTTGGAAGCCTTGGACACCGAGGGCAGCTCGACAATTCCCGGCGTGACCAGCGGCGCGGTGACCATGAAAATCACCAGCAGCACCAGCATGACGTCGACGTAAGGCACGATGTTGATCTCGTGCATCGGGCCGCGCTTGCGGTGCAGGGTGGACATGCGCTCGCTCCGCTCAGTGCGCCACGGGTTGGCGCTGGAGGATGTTGGAGAACTCCTCCATGAAGCTCTCGAAGCGGATCGCGAGCCGGTCGATGTCGTGCGAGTAGCGGTTGTACGCCACCACCGCCGGAATGGCGGCGAACAGGCCGATCGCGGTCGCGACCAGCGCCTCGGCGATGCCCGGCGCGACCTGGGCCAGGGTCGCCTGCTGCACGTTGGCCAGGCTGCGGAAGGCGTGCATGATGCCCCAGACGGTGCCGAACAGGCCCACGTAAGGGCTGACCGAGCCGGTCGAGGCGAGAAACGCGAGATGGCGCTCGAGCAGGTCCATCTCGCGCTGGAACGTGGCGCGCATGGCGCGCCGCGCGCCGTCCACCATCACGCTCGCCTCGGTGCCGCGTTGGCCGCGCAGCTTGGCGAACTCGCGAAAGCCGGCCTCGAAGATGCGCTCCAGGCTGCCGATCGAGTGGCGGTGGGCGACCGCGCCCTGGTACAGCGCGTTCAGATCGTTGCCGCCCCAGAACTCGCGCTCGAACTGCTCGGTCTGCATGCGCGCGAGGCGGATGGCGAACCACTTGCGAAAAATGAACGTCCAGGAGGTGAACGACACCGCCAGCAGCAGCGCCAGCACGATCTTCACCACGATGCTCGCGTGGACGACGAGCGACCAGAAATCCAGATCCTGCGTGACAGTCATGCGTTCCCCAGCAGCTTCTTGAGTTCTTCGGGCATGCGCGCCGGCCGCCCGCGGGCGCGGTCGACCAGCGCGAGTGTGACATCCGCTTCGACCAGCAATTCCCCGCCGCGCTGCACGCGCTGGCGGAAGGCGAGGCTCGCGGCGCCGATTCTAGCAACTTCCGCGCTCACCGAGAGCATGTCGTTCAGGCGTGCCGGGCGGTGAAAGCGCACCGCAAGCTGGTGCACCATGAACAGCACGCCGTGCTCGTCGGCGAAGCGCGCGAGATCGAGCCCGCCGGCGTTGAGCAACTCGGTGCGCGCGCGCTCCATGAAGGCGAGGTACTGGGCGTGGAACACCACGCCGCCGGCGTCGGTGTCCTGGTAGTAGACCCGCACCGGAATGCTGAAGGGCGCGGCCACGCCGGCGTTAACCGCGCGCTCGGGTCGTTGCGTTCGACGCACGGGAGAATATTTCAGCTCGCCTCGCGCTCGCCCGGCCGCGGCTCGCTCCACAGGTCCTGCATCGCCGCCGGCGCGAGAATGCCGAAATGGCGGTAGGCGGCCACGGTCGCGACGCGCCCGCGCAGCGTGCGCTGCAGGTAGCCCTGCTGGATCAGGAACGGCTCGAGCACGTCCTCGATGGTGTCGCGCTCCTCGCCGATCGCGGCGGCGAGGTTCTCAATGCCGACGGGGCCGCCCGCGAACTTCTCGATCACCGCCAGCAGCAGCTTGCGGTCCATCAGGTCGAGCCCAAGCGCGTCGACGTCGAGCATCCTCAGCGCGGCATCGGCGACCGGCTCGGTCACCACGCCGTCGGCCTTGACTTGCGCATAGTCGCGCACGCGCCGCAGCAGCCGGTTGGCGATGCGCGGCGTGCCGCGCGAGCGGCGCGCGATCTCGCTCGCCCCCTCGTCGGCGAGTTGCACCTGGAGCAGCCGCGCCGAGCGCCGCACGATGGTCGCGAGCTCGGCGGCGCCGTAGAACTCGAGCCGCGCGGCGATGCCGAAGCGGTCGCGCAGCGGGCTGGTCAGCATGCCGGCGCGCGTGGTCGCGCCCACCAGGGTGAACGGCGACAGGTCGAGCTTGATCGAGCGCGCCGCCGGGCCTTCGCCGATCATGATGTCGATCTGGTAGTCCTCGAGCGCCGGGTAGAGGATCTCCTCCACCACCGGCGAGAGGCGGTGAATCTCGTCGATGAACAGCACGTCGCGCGGCTCGAGGTTGGTGAGCAGCGCCGCGAGGTCGCCCGGGCGCTCGAGCACCGGGCCCGAGGTCTGGCGCAGATTGACCCCCATCTCGCGCGCGACGATGTGCGCGAGCGTGGTCTTGCCCAGGCCCGGCGGGCCGAACAGCAGCACGTGATCGAGTGCCTCGCCGCGCGCGCGTGCCGCCTGGATGAAGATATCGAGCTGGCCGCGCACCTTGTCCTGGCCGACGTAATCGGCCAGCGCCAGCGGCCGCAGCGAGCGCTCGATCTGCTTTTCCTGCGCGGACTCGGGCCCGACGGAGATCAGGCGATCCGTCTCGATCGACATCGCGGCATCATACTTCAGGAGCGGTGCGCAATCGCACCGGATCGAGCCTGCACGCCGAATCCCTCCAGCTCCGCACGCAGCGCGCCCAGCGCCGCCGACCAGTCGCGCGGACTGTGCTGAAAAAAGCGCCTGGCCGCGGGATACCAGTCGCTCGCGGCGGCGCCCTTCATCCAGCGCCAGCACGCATCGAACCGGCACAGCACCCAGGTCGGGCGCCCCAGCGCCGCGGCGAGGTGCGCCACCGAGGTGTCCACCGTGACCACCAGGTCCAGGTTCGCGAGCAGCGCCGCGGTGTCCTCGAAGTCGCGGATCGAACCGCTCCAGTCCTCCACGCCGGTCGCGGCGAACGCCCGCGGCGCGAGCCCGTGCTCGAGCTGCAGATTCAGGTAGCGCAGCCGCCCCTGCGGCAGCGCGCCGGCCAGTGCGCCGAAGTCGATGTCGCGGCTGGCGTTCAAGAGCGCGTCCGCGTGGCCGATGTCCGTATGCCGGCCGCTTTGCCACACCAGCCCGACCCTGGGCGCGGGAGTGTCCTGCAGCCGGCGGGCATAGTGCTCGATGCGCGCCGGCTCCGCGCGCAGATACGTTCCCGCATTGCGCACCGCCGCGGCATCGGCGCCGAGACGCAACGGCAGGCTGAGCAGGGCCGCCTGCCGGTGCGCACCTTCGGGATTGGCCGCCTGCGCGATGGCGTCGCCCACGCCCGACACGCGTCGCATCAGGCCCTGAACCGATTCCGGGCAGGCGACCACCAGGCGGACCCCGGGCAGGCGCGCCGCCGCGGCCGGCAGAAAGCGCGCGAACTGGAACATGTCGCCGTAGCCCTGCTCGGTCCACAGCAGGAGCGTCTCGCCCGCGGGCAGCGCTTCGCCGTTCCATTGCGCCGCGGGGTGCAGGCTGCGCGCGCGCTTCACGCGGATATCCTCGCGGCGCCACTCGAACTCCGGCCACGCTTCCGCGTAGCGTCCCTGGGCGAGCAGGATCTCGCCAAGCAATATGTGCGTCGCCGCGCGATCGGGCTCGGCGAGCACGGTTCGCCGGCAGAGCGCCTCCGCGGCGCCCAGGTCGCCTGCGCGGTAGTACACCAGCGCGAGGTTGCGCTGCGCATCCCGGAAACCCGGCGCCAGCTCGAGCGCACGGCTCAGGTGCAGCGCCGCCGCGTCCAGCTCGCCCAGCAGCTGCAGGCATTGTCCGAGATTGCAGTGCACGGTGGCCCGATTCGGATCGGCCGCCAGCGCGCATTCGAGCAGGGCGCTCGCGCGCTCGAAGCGACCCGCGTCGTATTCGATCAGGCCGGCGAGCTCGTTCCCCCTGGAGGACAGCTGCGCCGCGGGCGGCAGCCGGGAAAACGCGGCGCGCGCCGCGCCGCCATCGCCGCGATCCAGCGCCTCGCGCACCGCCTCGAAGTCGGCCGGCGCTGGGGCGTGCCGCGCGCGCGAGGCACGGCGGTCTCGCACCAGCCTGCGGATCAGCGCGCCCAGCACGTCCGTCGGCTCCGCAAGCCCGCTCCTCAGGACTTCGCCAGCGCCTTAAGCGCGGCGCGAATCCCCTCGGCCACGGCGACCCCGGGCGCGAGGCGCTTGATCGCGCCGAGCGCCTCCTTCTCGCTGTAGCCCAGGCCGACCAGCGCATGCAGGATGTCCGCCGCCACTCCGGCGACGGCGCGCGCGCCCTCCGTGCCCGGCAGCGCCTCGGCCAGCTTGCCCTTCAGCTCGAGCAACAGCCGTTCGGCGGTCTTCTTGCCGATGCCGGGAATCGTGGTGAGGCGTCCGGTCTCCTGCAGCGCCACGGCCTGAGCGAGATCGGACACCGACATCCCGGAGAGCACCGCGAGCGCGGTGCGCGCCCCGATGCCGGAGATGCGGATCAGTTGCCGGAACGCGGCGCGCTCCCCGGGCGTGGCGAAGCCGTACAAGGTGTGCGCGTCCTCGCGCACCACCAGGTGCGTATGCAAGGTCACCGGCTCGCCGGTGGCCGGCAGCGTATAGAACGTGCTCATCGGCACGTCGAGCTCGTAGCCCACTCCGCCGACGTCGACCAGCACCTGCGGCGGGTGCTTGGCGGCCAGCCGTCCACTGATCCGTCCGATCATACGAGCCGCCCGCCCTTCATGCGGTAGCCGCGCGTCGAGAGCGCGCCCAGGTGGCCGCCGTGGGCGTGGCAAATGGCGCAGGCGAGCGCGTCGGCCGCGTCCGGGCTCGGATCCCCCGGCAGCGCGAGCAGCCGCCGCACCATGTGCTGGACCTGCTCCTTTTTCGCGTGCCCGTTTCCGACCACCGACTGCTTCACCTGCAAGGCGGTGTATTCGGCCACCGGCAGCCCCGCGAGGACTGCGGCGCAGATCGCGGTGCCGCGCGCCTGGCCGAGCGCGAGGGTCGACTGGGGATTGACGTTGACGAACACTTTCTCGATGGCGACCTCGCCCGGGCGCTGCGCCGCGATCACCTCGTTCAGACCGTCCAGAATCGCCTTCAAGCGTGCCGCCAGATCGCCGCTGCCGGATCTTACGCAGCCGCTGGTGACGTAGGCGAGATGCTGCGCGCTCCGGTCGACGACACCGAAGCCGGTGACCTGCAGGCCGGGGTCGATGCCGAGAATCCGCAGCGGTGCGCGCAAGTTCAGGCTTCTTCGAGCACCGCGGTGGTGTAGACCTGCTGGACGTCGTCCAGGCTCTCGAGCGCGTCCAGGAGCTTTCTCATCTTCAGCGCGTCTTCGCCTTCCAGGGCGTTCTCCGCGTTCGGCTTCATGGTGATCTCCGCGAACCCCGGCTTCAGGCCCTTCCTTTCGAGCGCCTGGCCGACCGCCGCGAAATCCGCCGGAGCGCAGATCACCTCGACCGAGCCGTCTTCCGCGCTCACCACGTCCTCGGCGCCCGCCTCGAGCGCCGCGTCCATCGCCTGCTCCTCGCTCGTGCCCGGTGCGAACACGAACAGGCCGCAGTGCTTGAACAGATAGGCGACCGAGCCGTCGGAGCCGAGATGGCCGCCGTTCTTGGTGAACGCGTGCCGCACCTCCGCGACCGTGCGCGTGCGGTTGTCGGTCAGGCAATCGACCATGATCGCGGCGCCCCCCACCCCGTAGCCCTCGTAGCGCGCCTCCTCGTAAGCGACGCCCTCCAGCTCGCCGGTGCCGCGCTGCAAGGCACGCTGGATGTTGTCGTTCGGCATGTTCTGCTCGCGTGCCTTGTCGATCGCCAGCCGCAGGCGCGGATTGGTGCCCGGATCGCCGCCGCCGAGGCGTGCCGCGACCGTGATCTCCTTGATAAGCCGCGTGAAGACCTTGCCACGCTTGACATCCTGGCGCCCCTTGCGGTGCTGGATGTTGGCCCACTTGCTGTGACCTGCCATGAACTGTTCGGTTAAGCGGTTGTTAAAGGTGCAATTTTACGCCATGAGCCGTGACCCGCCTGCCCGGCCGCGGCAGTCGGCCGCCGCGCCGTCAGAGGGCTCGTTTCGCTCAAGCCGGCGGCGCAGGCGCCCGCTTCGGGCTAAATTCGCCCCCTGGATGCCGTGCGCCGCGCGGCCTTACGCAAGGAGCGAATATGGATCTCGGCATTCGCGGCAGGAATGCGCTGGTATGCGCAGCCTCCAAAGGTTTGGGCAGGGGCTGCGCGATGTCGCTCGCGCGCGAAGGCGTCGATCTGGTCATCACCGCCCGCGGGCGCGACGCCCTCGAGGCCACCGCCGAGGAGATCCGCAAGGCCTGCGCCGTGAAGGTCGTCACGGTGACGGGGGACATCACCACGCCCGAGGGACGCGCGCAGGCACTCGCGGCGTGCCCCGAGCCGGACATCCTGGTCAACAACGCCGGCGGCCCTCCGCCGGGCGATTTCCGCAACTGGGGACGCGAGGACTGGCTCAAGGCGCTCGAGGCCAACATGCTCACCCCGATCGAGCTGATCAAGGCCACGGTCGATGGCATGATCGCGCGCAAATTCGGCCGCATCGTCAACATCACCTCGAGCGCGGTCAAGGCGCCGATCCCCGAGCTCGGCCTGTCCAACGGGGCGCGCAGCGGCCTCACCGGCTTCGTCGCCGGCCTCGCCCGCAAGACCGTGGTGCACAACGTGACCATCAACAATCTGCTCCCCGGGCGCATGTGGACCGACCGCCTCAGGTCGAACGCCGAGTTCAACGCCAAGCAGCAGGGTAAGCCCCTGGACGAGGTGAAGGAGGCGATGGCCACGCAGATCCCCGCGGGCCGCTTCGGCACGCCCGAGGAGTTCGGCGATTACTGCGCTTACCTGTGCAGCGCCCGGGCGAGCTACGTCACCGGACAGAACCTGCTCATCGACGGCGGCAACTACCCTGGCACCTTTTGACCCCCCGCGGTACCCAGCCGGCGAGGAGTAAAATCCTCCGCGCCGCCCCGATCCCCCTGGAGGCATCCATGAACGCACCGAGCCGAGCCGGACTTCCGGCGCTTCCCCTGAAGGATCCGAAGCTGTTCCGCGAGCAGTGCTACGTGGACGGCGCATGGGTCAACGCCGATTCCGGCAAGACCTTCACCGTCGGGAACCCGGCCAGCGGCGAAACCCTCGGCGGCGTGCCCGACATGGGCGCCGCGGAGACGCGGCGCGCGATCGAGGCCGCAGACCGGGCCTGGCCGGCCTGGCGGGAGAAGACCGCCAAGGAGCGCGCGGCGATCCTGCGCAAGTGGTTCGATCTGATGCTCGCCAACCAGGACGATCTCGCGCTCATCCTCACCACCGAGCAGGGCAAGCCGCTCGCCGAGGCCAAAGGCGAGATCGCCTACGGCGCCTCGTTCGTCGAGTGGTTCGCGGAGGAAGCGAAGCGCATATACGGCGACGTCATCCCGCCGCACCAGGCCGACAAGCGCATCCTGGTCATCAAGCAGCCGATCGGCGTGGCGGCGATGATCACGCCCTGGAACTTCCCCAACGCGATGATCACGCGCAAGGCCGCGCCCGCGCTCGCCGCGGGCTGCACGGTGGTGCTCAAGCCGGCCGAGCAGACGCCGTTCTCCGCGCTCGCGCTGGCAGAGCTCGCCGAGCGCGCCGGAATCCCGAAGGGCGTGTTCAACATCGTCACCGGCGACGCTCCGGCGATCGGCAAGGAGCTGTGCGCCAACCCGACGGTGCGCAAGCTCTCCTTCACCGGCTCGACCGAGGTCGGGCGCATCCTGATGCGCCAGTCCGCCGACACCATCAAGAAGCTCTCGTTCGAGCTCGGCGGCAACGCGCCGTTCATCGTGTTCGACGACGCCGACCTCGACGCCGCGGTCGAGGGCGCGATCGCGAGCAAGTATCGCAACGCCGGACAAACCTGCGTGTGCGCCAACCGCATCTACGTGCAGGACGGCGTGTACGACCAGTTCGCCGCCAAACTGACCGCGAAGGTGCAGCAATTCAAGGTCGGCGCCGGCACCGAGGCCGGTGTGGTGATCGGACCGCTGATCGACGAACAGGGCATGAAGAAGGTCGAGGAGCACGTCGCCGACGCGCTCGGCAAGGGCGCCAAGGCCGCGCTCGGCGGCAAGCGTCACGAGAAAGGCGGGTTGTTCTTCCAGCCGACGGTGCTCACCGGTGTCACGCCCGAGATGCGCGTGTCGTTCGAGGAAACCTTCGGCCCGGTGGCGCCGCTGTACCGGTTCAAGACCGAGGACGAGGCGATCCGGCTCGCCAACAACACCGAGTTCGGCCTGGCCGGCTACTTCTACAGCCGCGACATCGGCCGCATCTTCCGCGTGGCCGAGAAAATGGAGACTGGGATGGTGTGCGTCAACTCCGGCATCCTGTCGACCGAGGTGGCGCCGTTCGGCGGCGTGAAACAGTCGGGGCTGGGCCGCGAGGGCTCGAAGTACGGCATCGAGGAATACGTCGAAGTCAAGTACGTGATGCTGGGCGGGATCTGACGCGGGGGCGCACGCCGCGCAAAGCCTGCTACCCCAAGCGTGCGATTGCCGCGCGTTTGATCCTGGTCAACAGGCTGGCGCCCGGTCGCGCTATGTTGCGGAGGTCCCAGTGATGCTTAGAGGAGCCTGCATATGAAAACCAACGTCGGCAGCACCGACCGGGTGCTGCGTATCGTCATCGGCATCGGTCTGCTGTCGCTGTTGTACTTCGTCGAAGGTGCGGCGAAGTGGTGGGGTCTGGTCGGCCTGGCGCCCCTGCTCACGGGGGTGTTCGGCACCTGCCCGATGTACTCGATCTTCGGTCTGAGCACCTGCCCGATGCAGAAAAAGGGCGCCTGAGCGCCCCGGCGTGCGGGACCGCGCTGGACCTCTGCGCCGGCCGCGCGACTGATACAATCGCGGCCCACGCAGGAATCCCATGCCGCGCCCGATCCGCAACATCGCCATCATCGCCCACGTCGACCACGGCAAGACCACGCTGGTCGACAAGCTGCTGCACCAGTCCGGCACCTTCGCCGCGCACGAGCGCATCGCCGAGCGGGTCATGGATTCGAACGACATCGAGCGCGAGCGCGGCATCACGATTTTCGCCAAGAACTGCGCGCTCGATTACGCGGGGGTGCACATCAACATCGTCGACACGCCGGGACACGCGGATTTCGGCGGCGAGGTCGAGCGCGTGCTCGGCATGGTGGACGGCGTCCTGCTGCTGGTCGACGCGGTCGAGGGCCCCATGCCGCAGACGCGCTTCGTAACCAAGAAGGCGCTGGCGCTCGGCTTGAAGCCGGTGGTCGTGGTGAACAAGGTGGACCGCGACGGCGCGCGCGCCGACTGGGTCGTGAACCGGACCTTCGAGCTGTTCGACAAGCTCGGCGCAAGCGAGGAGCAGCTCGACTTCCCGGTGGTGTACGCCTCGGCGCTGCAGGGCTGGGCGAGCCTCGATCCGGAGGCGCGCGGCGGCGACATGCGCGCGCTGTTCGAGGCTATCCTCCAATACGTGCCGGCGCCGCAGGACGTCAACGTCGACGGGCCGTTGCAGATGAGGATCTCGGCGCTCGATTATTCGACCTACGTCGGGCGCATCGGCATCGGACGCATCCGGCGCGGTCGGCTCAAGTCGGCGAGCGAGGTCCTGGTGCTGGCGCCGGGACGCCCGCCGGCGAAGGCCAAGGTGGCGCAGGTGTTCAGCTTTCGCGGCCTGGAGCGCGTGCCAGTGGCGGAGGCGCTCGCCGGCGACATCGTGCAGTTCACCGGCGTGGACGAGCTCGCGATCGGCTGCACGCTGTGCGACCCGGAGCATCCGGATGCGCTGCCCGCGCTCAAGGTGGACGAGCCGACGCTCACCATGAACTTTCTGGTCAACTCATCGCCCTTCGCCGGTACCGAAGGCAAGTTCCTGACCAGCCGCCAGATCCGCGAGCGCCTGCAGCGCGAGCTGTTCACCAACGTGGCGCTGCACGTGGAGGACACGGCGGACGCCGACGTGTTCCTGGTCTCCGGCCGGGGCGAGCTGCACCTCACCATCCTGGTCGAGAACATGCGTCGCGAAGGCTACGAGCTGGCGGTCGGCCGGCCGCGCGTGATCACGCGCGCGCGCGACGGGGCGGTGCAGGAGCCCTTCGAGCTTCTCACGCTGGACGTCGAGGAGGCGCATCAGGGCCCGGTGATGGAATCGCTCGCAGTGCGCCGCGGCGACTTGGTGGACATGGTTCCCGACGGCCGCGGGCGCGTGCGGCTGGACTACCGGATTCCGGCGCGCGGCCTGATCGGCTTCCAGGGCGAGTTCATGAACCTGACGCGCGGCAACGGCATCATGAGCCACGTGTTCGACGACTACGGGCCGTGGAAGGGGGACATTCCCGGCCGGCGCAACGGCGCCATGGTCTCGCAGGAAAACGGCGAGGTGGTGGCCTACGCCCTGTTCAACCTGCAGGAGCGCGGCAGGCTGTTCGTCAGCCCCGGCGAGCGGGTGTACGAGGGGATGATCGTCGGCATCCACAGCCGCGACAACGACCTCGTGGTCAACCCGATCAAGAGCAAGAAGCTCACCAACGTGCGCGCTTCCGGCAAGGACGAAAACGTGCTGCTCACGCCTCCGGTGAGGCTGACGCTGGAGTACGCGGTAGAGTTCATCGACGAGGACGAGCTGGTCGAGGTGACGCCGAAGTCGATCCGCATCCGAAAGCGCTACCTCAATGAGCACGAGCGCCGGCGCGCGGTGCGCGGGACCGCCACGAGCGTGGCCCTGTAGGCCGCCGGGATTCAACGCAGCTTCAAGCGCATCGGCCGCATCGCCGAGGGGCTGAAGCCCACGCTGCGGTAGAACCGCTGCGCGAGCGCGTTGTCAACATCGGTGAGCAAGATGATACGCGTCACGCCCTCCGCACGCGCCCGCGCAGCGACGTGCTCAAGCAGCATCGTGCCGATGCCCTGCCCGCGCCGCTGCGGCCGCACCACCAGATCCTCAAGCCATGCGGCCTTGCCGCCTTCGGCCGTGCTCACCGTGTACAGCAGGCTCGCCATGGCCAGCACTTGCTCGCCTTCGCGCGCGACGTAGACGCGGCCGATGGCGGGCTCGCCGAGGACGAGCTCCAGAGCACGGCGCTGTTTTACGGCGTCGGGCGCAAAATCGGCTTCTTGCGCGAACAGCAGCCCGAGCAGCTCAACGAGCTGCGACAGATCCTGCGCTTTGGCCGTGTCGCAGTGGGGCTCACGGCACAAGGATAGCTCCCGCAGGCCGTCAGACGTCAAACAGCAATTGCGCCGGCAACCCCGCGCTGCTGCTCGCAATGTCATCGTGGTGGCGCGTTTTGTACCCGCTTTCGTACCCGCTTTTCATGGTTCAGGCCACCGCTGCCGCGTGCCTTGGCTCCGCACGTCGCAGCGCCACCGCCACGTCCACGCGTGAGCCGAGCCCGTTGATCATCGCCATGAGGCGTTCGACGCTGATGCGCCGGAAATCCGCGTTGCGGACGCGCGAGAAATCTCCGGCATCGATCCCGGTGAGGCTCTGCGCCTTTCTTACAGTGAGACCCTTTTTGTCGAGCGTCTTGATGATCTCCGCCACCAGGATCGCCTTCAACTGGCGAATGTCGGCATCCGGCACGTCGAAGTTCCGATAGATGTTTCCGCTCCCGCGGACGATTCCGGAGTGCTTCCCCTGCCGGACCTGCGCCAATGCCGTCATGCCTTCGTTCAATTCTGCAAACAGATTTCGCTTGGGCGCACGCTTGACGTTCATCGGTGGCTTCATGTCGATCTCTTGGAATACATTTCCATCTTGAGCATCGCTTTCATTGCGTTGCGCTGCTTCAGGCAGGCGGCAGTTCCTTGAACGGATTGAAGACCTTCAAGCCGGGCCGGCGAAAGTCCTTGTCGTTGCCCGTGGCGATCGTCAGACCGTGACGCCGCGCGGTGGCGGCGATGTAGCCGTCTTCCACGGGCATGCGCTTGCCTTGCTTTTCCAGCAGGTGTTCCTGATCGGCCCACACATGCGCGACGGAAACGTTGAAACCAAGAACGCGACCGCCGAGCGCATCGACCAGGCGCCTCAGCCAATCCTGCAAATCGCGGCGCTGGCGCCCGTCCTTCGACCGCACCCAGTACGCAAGTTGGGCAATGACGATGGCGCTGGTGAAGCACCGGTCGCGCTCCTGGTGCAGCCACGCGATCACGCGGGCGTCCCCCTGGCGTTTGGCCGGCTGGCAGATTACATCGGTATCAAGCAGCCAGTTCAAATCCGCCGGCGCCTTGCGGGCTCCCTGCGGCGAGGCGGCAGATCGTCCATGTTCACCGGGCACTCACTCAGCACAGCAAGCCAGTCGCCTGTGCCCGCGATCCGGCGGAACACGAGCTCGTTCTCTTCAGCATCGAAACGGGCCTCGAAGGTATCTCCGGGCAAGGCCGGGGCAAGACCTGCGGGGACGGTCAGACGGCGCTTGGCATCGAGGATCAGGATCATGGTGGGATTGTCCCACCATGCGATCAAGAGGTCAATTTTACGAACCGACACCCCCTGCTACCCTTGCTACTTCTGCTACCCCGTGACGGGTTCGCTGACCCGTCGTCATCGTCGGCCGCGCAACGCGGTCCGTCCTCGCGCCCGCTCTCCGCGGGCTCAGTGCAATGCCGCGCCGCAACGGCGTCCCTTCGAGCCCTGGGTCAACGGCTCACCTCGATGAACGGGCTTCCCACAAGAGCGCGGCATCGACGCCAAGAACGGGTGCAGCCGTGGCAAGCAACAGAAAATCCCGCACAAATCGGGAGTGGTGTCGCGAGTGCCTCGTAGATCCCGGCACGCTCAGCGTTCGGGACGCACAGAAACACTGACCGGAAAAGCAGCACACACCAGCAGGAAGGCAGCAACGAGACGAACCCGCAACAACGAGGAGACCGCAGGAGAACTGAGCGATAGACCGAAGCAACTCGAATCAGGCGCCCTCACAGCCGGCGACCTGCGGCCGGCCGGCGCCGTTAGCATTGCTGACGGCGCTCTCCGCATCCCCCCGGCCGATGGCAAACACCCGCAGGGACCGGCAGGAGTATCGCCCGCGCCTGTGCCCCTTCCGGGTCGTCAGGCAGACACGCGTTCAGTCTGCCGGCGTACGCGCGGCGCCGGTTTGTCGCCGAAGCCGATATCCAGGGTCAGATTGACGCAACGGGCGACGGCCACGGGTTTCACGGCACGCCGTCCGCGGCCCTGCGATCCGTCTTCCAGGCGCACCAATCCGTAATTCGCCATGGTGCGCAAGGTACGGGACAAATTGCTCGCCTTGCGTCCTGTCATCTGTTCCAGGTCGGCAATGGATTCGGGCTGCTTGTCATAGATGATCCGTAACAATTCGCGGTTCTCGTCGGACAACACGGCGGCAAAAGACTTGATCGACGTAAACCAGATCTTGGGCTCCGTCGATTTGCGTTTGTAGGTGCCTTTGGCGATGGCCAGGGTGTAATCGCGCACGCGCTCCAACGGCATGATGCCGACGCGGATGGCTTTGACTACGCTCATAGCGATTCTCCCAGTTCGTCCAATGCCTTGAAAACAGCTTGCCAGAAATCCGCGACCAGCTTGCCTGCGCTCACATACGAATAAGGCACTCCAGCGTCTTTCGGTCCGCGGTGCCGGTGATCATAGGCACGCGGCTGTTCGACAAATCGCCCGCCCGGTCGTTTCACCGCGTGGGCGTTGTCAAAACCCAGAATTCGCCGATTGCCGGCATCGTGCAACGTCAATTCATACCGAATGCCATGCGGCCGCGCCTCGTCAGGCTCGATGACCCAGGCGCTGATCTTGACCCAGTACTGAGTCCCGACACCGATATTCGTTCCGTCCAGATCAAGAAGAACGGATAACGACGAATCCGGCCTATGGGATCGACGGCCGGAACCACGGGACCTGATTTATATTATCACTCTGAGATATGTTTAATAATACCGTTCCGCCTTTCCGGCAGACCGTGGCGGGACGATAAAACTCCCTTGAGCTGCTCGCCGAGGTGTTGGCGTGGACGGACGCGGCGGCAGTGTGTGCGCGTCAGGCAGCGGCTTTGTGCTTGATCGGCGTCCCCTTGTCATCGCCCTTTTGCCATGTGTCGAGCATGTCCGCCCATTGCTGCATCATCTTGGCGCGGTCTGCCAGGTGCTCGGCGCGGTTGTAGGTGCGACGCACAGCGTTGGGTTCGACGTGCGCCAGTTGACGCTCGATCCAGTCGGCCGGGTAGCCCATTTCGTTCAGCCGTGTGCTGCCCGTGGTGCGCGTGGCATGGGGGCTGTACTTTCCGCTCCAGACGAGCACGTTCAAGGCCTGGCGGAAGGAGGCGACCGCCATGGGCTTCGCGCGGTCATCGCGCCCCGGAAACACATGGGCATGACGGCCCGTGATGCCGTGCAGCGCCCGCAGCATCGCCACGACCTGCTCGGGCAGCGGGGTGACGTGTTCCTTGCGCTTTTTCATGCGCTCGGCAGGTATCCGCCACAGCGCCGCATCGAGGTCGAATTCCGCCCACTGGGCCTCGGCCGCCGCGCTGGGGCGGCAAAGCGTGAACCACATCAGGCGGAAAGCCGCGATGGTTTCATCGCCGGCCGCCGTGTTCCGCAACATCCCGCAGCAGTTGGCCGATTTCTTCGGCGGCAAGGGCGCGCTTGTGCTGGGTTTTGTTGGCGGGCAGGGCCCTGCGCACTGGGTAGACGGGATCGCTGTCGCCCCGCAGCGTGGATACGGCGAGCTCGAACACGCCGGACATGGTGCGCTTGGCCTCCGCCGCCACGGTCAGTCCGCTTTTCTTCGCCGCCGTGGATATCCCTGCGCGGGTGAGCGCACGATCAGAAATTCATCGAACCTACGCGGCGAAGGATTTTAGGGGCGCTGCGCGTCAAACCCCGGAAACACGCGGATTTCGATCCCCGTTAACAGCGCCTTCCTGTCCGCGCTTGATACGGTCCAGTTGGCGATGGTGGGACGGGTTGATGCCCTGCTTGACGAGCGCGCACGCCTTCACGCGTTCCTCGCGTGCTTCGGCCAGGGTGAAGCGCCCGCTGCTGCGCCGGGCATTCGCTTCTTCAGGCGTTTCACTGTGGGGCGCGGCCGCATAGTCGCCTATGGCGAACATGCTTTCCTTGGCCGCGCCCTGCCGGGCGAGCTTGAAGCGGTAACGCCAAGCCTTCACGCCGTTGGGTTTGACTTCGAGGTACAGCCCTTTGCCGTCCGGCAGCTTGTAGGGCTCCGGTCGCGGCTTGGCAGTACGGCACTGGGCATCGGTCAGCATGGTACGGGTCTCCGGCACTGCCGCCGTACCCGCTTTTTTTGGGCGGGTTTTGACGGGGCATACCCGAAAACCTACCCCTTTTGAACCGGATTGCAACGAACCGGTTCATGGCCCTATTTAACAATAACTTCTTTACTTACTGGTAGTTATAGTTACAGTTGCTTACGGGCAATGCCTGTGAAGTCCGGAATTTTGCTCATACGTTGAACCTGAAGTGCATCACGTCGCCGTCCTTCACAACGTAGTCCTTGCCTTCGACCCGCAACTTGCCGGTTTCCCGGGCGCCCTGCTCGCCCCGGCCGGCGACGTAATCCGAGTAGGCGATGACCTCGGCACGGATGAAGCCGCGCTCGAAGTCGGTGTGGATGACCGCTGCCGCCTGCGGCGCGGTGGCGCCCACTGGCACCGTCCAGGCGCGCACCTCCTTCGGCCCGGCGGTGAAATAGGTCTGCAGGCCGAGCAGCTGGTACCCGACCCGGATGACGCGGCTCAGCCCCGGTTCGTCCATGCCCATGTCGGCGAGGAAAATCTGCTTGTCCTCCTCCGCCAGGTCTGCGATCTGCGCTTCGAGCGCGGCGCAGATCGCGACCACCGGCGCGCCCTCGCGGCGCGCTTGCTCCTCGACGCGCTGGAGCAGCGGATTGTCGCGAAAACCGTTCTCGGCCACGTTGGCGACGTACATCGTGGGCTTCATGGTGAGCAGGAACAGCGGCCTGAGCACCGCGAGCTCCTCCTTGGCGAGCGCTACGCTGCGCGCGGGGCGTCCCTCATCGAGCGCCGCGCTCACCTTGTCGAGCACCGCCACCAGACGCTGCGCCCCCTTGTCGCCGCCCGTCTTGGCGACCTTGGCGTACTTGGCGAGCTGCTTGTCGACGGTCTGCAGGTCGGCGAGCGCGAGCTCGGTGTTGATGGTCTCGATGTCCGAGACCGGATCTACCTTGCCCGCGACGTGCACCACGTTCGGATCCTCGAAGCAGCGCACGACGTGCGCGATCGCGTCGGTTTCGCGGATATTGGCCAGGAACTGGTTGCCCAGGCCCTCGCCTTTCGAAGCGCCGGCGACCAGCCCCGCGATGTCCACGAACTCGACCACCGCCGGAATCACCTTCTGCGGCTGCGCGATCCGCGCCAGCTCGACCAGGCGCGCGTCCGGCACCTCGACGATGCCGACGTTCGGCTCGATGGTGCAGAAGGGATAGTTCTCCGCCGAGATGCCGGCTTTGGTGAGCGCATTGAACAGCGTCGACTTGCCGACGTTGGGAAGACCCACGATGCCGCACTTGAGGCTCAAGCTTTTTCCTTGGTGTGCAACTTCAGCATCGCGCCCTGCAGATCGCCGGCTAGGCATAGCGGCAGGATCGTGAGCGCCTTGTCGATCGCGCCGTCGATCGCCGCGCGTTCGTCAGGCGCAGGCTTTTGCAGCACGTAGTCGGCCACCACGCTGCGCTCGCCCGGGTGGCCGATGCCGAACCGAAGACGCCAGAAATCGAGGCTGCCGAGGCGCGCGGCGATGTCCCTGAGTCCGTTGTGGCCCGCCACCCCGCCGCCCTGCTTCATCTTGGCAGCTCCCGGCGCGAAGTCGAGCTCGTCGTGCGCGACCAGGATCTCATCGGCCGGAATCTTGAAGAAGCCGGCCAGAAGGGCCACCGACCGACCGCTCGCATTCATGTAGGTCTGCGGCAGCAGCAGCCATGCCCCGCTCGCCTCTTCGCGGCCGAGCAGCGCCTGGTACCTCGCCTCCTTCCTCAGTGTCACGCCGGCCTGCGCGGCAAAGCGCTCGAGCAGCCAGAAGCCCGCGTTGTGGCGCGTGCGCTCGTACTCCCTGCCCGGGTTGCCCAGACCGACGATGAGGCGGATGCGCGGCATGCTGGATCAGCAAACGAGGAGGAAGCCCGCGCAACACGGTCCGCGCGCGGCTGCGATCTTCGGTGCCATCGCCCGCGGGGGCACCGGCAGCTGCGTCGGTGCCGCCCCCGGGCGCAAGGCGCCTACTTCTTCTCCTTCTTCTCCGCGCCCTTGTCGGAGCCCTTCTCCCCGGCCGCCGCCTCCGCGCCCTTCTCGGGCTGGGCCTGCGCCGTGGCCGGCACCTCGCCCGCGGCCGGCACCGCTTCGGCCGCGACCTCCTCCTCGGTGATCAAGGCCGGCATCAGCAGCGTCGCGACCACCGGGTTCTCGGCCTTGTGCAGCACCGCCTCGACGCCCTTGGGCAGCACCAGATCGCGCGCGTGGATCGAGTGTCCCACGCTCATGCCCGAGAGGTCGACCTCGATGAACTCCGGCAGCTCGTCGGGCAGGCAGGTCACGTCGAGCTCGTTCAGGACGTGGCTCGCCACGCCGCCCTGATCCTTGACCCCCGGCGAAATCTCCGCGTTCACGAAATGCAGCGGCACCTTCATGTGGATCTTGCGGTCCTTGGAAACGCGCTGGAAGTCGACGTGCTGCACCTGGGCCTTGAACGGATGCATGTTGAACGTGCGCAGCAGCGCCGGTTCCTTGGAGCCATCGAGATCGATGGTCAGGATCGAGGAGTGGAACGCCTCCGTATGGAGCTTCTGCAGCAGGTCCTTGTGGTCGAACTCGACGTTGACGGGCGGCCGATCGCCGCCGTACAGGATGCCCGGTACCTTGCCCGTGCGTCGCAGGCGGCGGCTCGCACCCGTTCCCTGCAACGCGCGCTTCTGCGCGCTGATTTCGATTTTCATGGATGACTCCCAAATGTGCCGCGCGACCCGCGACCAGGCACGCGCGGCGGTTATGATGAGGCTGCAGGGCCACCCCTGCGCGCCCCTCCTAATGTCATTCGATGAACAGTGAGCTCACCGAATCCTCGTTGAAGATGCGCAGGATCGTCTCGGCCAGCAGGCCCGCCACCGACAGCTGCCGGATCCTCTTGCAGGCGCGCGCGTCCTCGCGCAGCGGGATGGTATCGGTCACCACCAGCTCGTCCAGGTCCGAGGCCGCGATGCGCTCCACCGCGCCGCCGGAGAGCACCGCGTGGGTACAGTACGCGACCACCTTCTTTGCGCCTTCCTGCTTCAGCACCTGCGCCGCCTTGCACAGCGTGCCGGCGGTGTCCACCATGTCGTCCATGATCACGCAGGTGCGCCCATCGACTTCGCCGATCACGTTCATGACCTCGGCGACGTTGGCCCGCGGGCGACGCTTGTCGATAATCGCGAGATCCGACTCGAGCCGCTTGGCCAGCGCGCGCGCGCGCACCACCCCGCCCACGTCGGGCGACACCACGATCACGTCGTCGTAGCGCCGTTTCCAGACGTCGCCGAGCAGCACCGGCGCTGCGTAGATGTTGTCCACCGGCATGTCGAAGAAGCCCTGGATCTGGTCGGCGTGCAAATCCATGGTCAGCACGCGTGCGACCCCGACCGAAGTCAGCATGTTCGCCACCACCTTGGCGCTGATCGCCACGCGCGCCGAGCGCGGCCGGCGGTCCTGCCGCGCGTAGCCCAAGTACGGGATCGCGGCGGTGACGCGCGCCGCGGAGGAGCGCTTGAGCGCGTCCACCATGATCATCAGCTCCATCAGGCTGTCGTTGGTCGGCATGCAGGTCGATTGCAGGACGAACACGTCCTTGCCGCGCACGTTCTCCAGGATCTCGACCATCACCTCGCCGTCCGAGAAGCGGCCGACGACCGCGCGCCCGAGCGCGATGTTGAGGTGCTTCACCACGTCCTGCGCCAGACGCGCATTGGCGTTCCCGGTGAACACCATCAGTCGCTCGAGCAGTATGTCGCCCATGGGAAGATCCCGTGCGAAGCCAAGAAAATCAGCCGCCGTAGCGGCCGCCAACCATCATCAAATGGCTGGGGAGGTAGGATTCGAACCTACGCATGCCGGAATCAAAATCCGGTGCCTTAACCAGCTTGGCGACTCCCCAACCGCATGCAAACTCTGCCCGGCGCCGCTCGGAACCGGTGCATCCAGGACCCCGTTCCACCCGCCCTAGGCGGCCCAGTCGCGCAGCGGGTGCCGCTCGAGACCGCGGGTCACAAATCCGCGCATCGCGCTAGGCAGCCTCGCACCGAGCTCGCGCGCGCCGGCTTCCGCGCCGAATTCGGCAAACACGCACGCTCCTGAACCCGTCAGGCGCGCATCTGCGCCGTGCTCGCGCAGCCACGCAAGATGCGCCGCGATCTCGGGGTAGCGGCGCGTGACAACCGGCTCCAGGTCGTTGTGTCCCTGTCCCGAGAAAAAGGGCGGTAGTTTGAGCGGTTTCGTACCGCGTGTCAACGCGGCGTCCGCGAAGATTTCTCTCGTAGAAACCGAGAGTTGGGGCACGAGAACGAGGTACCACGCGGGCGGCAGCGCCAGCTCGCGCAGACGCTCACCGATACCCTCGCCCAACGCGTTCTCGCCGAACACGAATACCGGCACATCCGCTCCCAGGCGCGCGCCGAGCGCCAGCAGCTCGTCGCGCGCCAGATGCAGCTCCCACAGCCGGTTGAGCACCAGCAGCACGGTGGCCGCGTCCGAGGAGCCTCCGCCCAGACCGCCGCCGATCGGGAGCCGCTTGTCCAGCGCAATATCCGCACCGAGCCGCCGCGCCGCAGGTCCGAGGTGCACGAGCGCGACGTCCTTCAGCGATCGCGCTGCGCGCAGGCACAAATCGTCTTCGGGCGGCACCCCGGGCAGCGCGTCCGCGCGCGCCAGCTCGCCGTCGGCGCGCAGCTCGATGCCGACCCGGTCGGCGTGCTCGATCAGCCGGAACACGGTCTGCAGCTCATGGTAGCCGTCGGCGCGCCGGCCAAGCACGTGCAGGAACAGATTGAGCTTGCCGGGCGCCGGATACCACTGCAATGCCGAGCTCACGGCATGGGCCGCCACTGGTTGATGGCGAGCCGCAGCTCGAGACCCGGGTAGGTGAGCGTGAGCCGCGTCGGCATCCCGCCAGCGGCCGCGTAGGCCAGATATTCCACGCGCCAGCCCGATTGCTTGAGCTCGACCAGCCGCCCGCCCGCGTCGTAGCGCGTCTGCGCGGCCGCCCCCGGCTCGGGGCGCCCGCGCACCCAGTCGGCGAGCCCCCGGAGTGGCAGGCGGAAGCCCAGCACCCGCTCGGTCAACGACTCGGCGTCGCGCGCCTGATAGCGGCGATCGTCGGAAGTCGTCAGGGTCACCGTGTCGCCCACCCGCACGATGCGCGCGATCCCCTGCCCAAGCGGTGACGTGATCAACATGTCATCGGCGGCGGCCGCGTGGCGCCAGGCGACGTTTCCGCTCGAGGCCTGCTTGCCGTAGCGTACCGCGATGCGCGCGGTGAGTTCGAATTCGGCCTGTCCGGCCGGAACCGCGCGGCTGCGCAGCCCGGCGCAGCCAGTGAGCAGCGAGGCGATGAGGGCAACGCAGAGCCCTGCGCAGCGTGGCCAGCGGGGGCGCCGCGCCAGCCAGACCGGGGTCCGCCCGAGCGGGGCGATGAAACGCCGCGGCATCGCCTGCGCGCTAGTGCGCTCTGAAACGCTTGATCGTTTCTCTCAGCGTTCCGTTGGTCGGGCCGTTCTTGAGCGCCTGGTCCCAGATGCGCTCGGCCTCCTGGTGCCGGCCCATCACCCACAGCACTTCGCCGAGGTGCGCGCCGATCTCGGGGTCCTGCTGCCCCTGCCAAGCGCGCTGCAGCTCGCTCGCGGCGGCCTTCAGCTCACCCATGCGGTACAGCACCCAGCCCATGCTGTCGATGATGTAGGAATCCTGCGGCGCCAGCTGGAGCGCCTTCTCGATCAGCTTGTGTGCTTCGGGCAGGTGCTGGTTGCGATCGGCCAGCGAGTAGCCGAGCGCGTTGTAGGCATGCGCATAGTCGGGCCTCAGCTTGATCAGCTTGCGCAGGCTTGAATCGACGAGGTCGTAGCGCTTGATCTTGTCCGCGGCGAGCGCGTAGTCGTAGAGCAGGTCCGGCTGCTCGGGCGATGCCGCGAGCGCCTTGCCCAGCACGTCGAACGCGTCCTGGTAGCGGCCCGCCTCGCGCAGCAACTGCGCTTCGGAAATCACCAGCTGGGCGCGCTCGGCCTCGTCGCCGGCCTTGACGTTGTGCAGGTACGCAAGCGCCTGCCCGAGCTTGCCCTCCTGCGCGAGCACGTGCGCTACGCGAGCGCGCGAGGCGACGTACTGCGCGCCGCTGCCGATTTGCTCGTACCACTTGATCGCTTGCGCCCAGTCCTTCTGCGCCTCCGCAACCTGGCCAAGCGCGTAGCGCACGCCGTCGATGTCGCGATATCCGAGCGCGACCAGCTTCCTGAGGTTCGTCTCGGCGGTCGTATAGTCCTTGAGCTGCGCCGCCAGCAGGCCCACCGCGAAAATGACGTCCTTGTCACGCGGATAGGCGGCCAGCAGTTTCTCGAACTGGTCGCGCGCCTCCGAATAGCGCTGCTCGTTCACCAGCATGCGCGCGTAAGCAAGCCGTGCTTCGCGTGCATCCGGATGCTTGGTGAGAAAGTCCGCGAGGCGCGCCTCGGCTGCGGTGGGCGAACTGCGCGCCAGGATTTCCGCCTCGAACATCGCGGCGAGCTGCCAGTCCGGGCGCAGCGCCGAGGCCTGCTGCGCCTCTCCCAGAGCGCGCGAATCGTCGTTTGCGGCGAGTGCAGCCTGGGCGATCGCGAAGTGCGCCTGCGGCAGGTCCGGATACTTCTGCGCCAGCAGCTGCACCACGCGCAGGTTCTGCGCCTTGTCCGGGTTCCCAGCGAGCAACCGGTCGAGCTGCATGAAGCCGTTCGTCGCCACCGTGGCGTTGATCGCGAGTAGTCTGGCGAGGTACGGCTCGGCCTCGTCGACGCGGTGCGTGCTGATGAGCAGCGCGGTCACCATCTGCAGCGCCACCGGCGAGTCCGGAGCGGTCTCCTGCCAGATCTTGGCCGCCTCGAGGGCGAACTGCGGCATGCGCGCGTAGTCCGCGACCTCGACCGCGCGCTGCGCGATCCGCGGATCGCGGGTGCGCTTGGCCAGATCGAGGTAGGTCTCGGCCGCGAGCGCCGCATGGCCGCGCTGCAGCGCGATCTCGCCTAGCAGGAATTCGTAGAGGATACGGTCCGTGAGCACCTCGTTCGGCAGCTTTTCGCCGCCCGCCCCGGTTGTGCCGGCCGCAGCGGGCGCCGCGTGCTCCTGGGGCTGGGCGCACGCCGTTCCGCTCAGCAGTGCAAGCGCGAGCAGGGGCGCGATGAAGCGAACCAAACGGGGGATTGCATGCATGGGGTATCCTAGGGGTACGCGACGGCGACGGCGTCATTCGGCCGCGCCCCGGCTCGGGCGCATCTTAGGTATATTTGGTGCCCCGCACAAGCGCGCGCTGGCGCGTGCGCGCGATCTTGCACTGACCTGTTTCCGCGACCAAAGTTCGTTCCTGCGCGATGCCCGAGCTTCCCGAGGTCGAAGTCACCCGCCGCGGCATTGCGCCCCTGGTCGCCGGGCGCCGAATTACCGGCATCGCACTGCGCGAGCCCAGGCTGCGCTGGCGCGTGTCCGCGACGCTGCGCTCCCTCGCCGGACGCACGGTGCGCGCCGTGAGGCGCCGCGCCAAGTATCTGCTTATCGACTGCGACGGGGGCCACCTCATCGTGCACCTGGGCATGTCGGGCAGCCTGCGCGTGCTCGCCCGCGGTACGCCGCCGGGCAAACACGACCACTTCGATCTCCTGCTCGGCGACCGGCTGCTGCGCCTGCGCGACCCGCGCCGCTTCGGCGCTGTCCTCTGGACGGCAGAGCCCGTCGAGGCGCACCGGCTCATCCGGCACCTCGGCATCGAGCCGCTGACGCGCGCGCTCGACGGTGCGCGGCTGCACGCGCTCACACGCGCCCGACGCACCGCCATCAAGCAGTTCCTGATGGACGCCCGCCACATCGTCGGCATCGGCAACATCTACGCCAACGAGGCCCTGTTCCGCGCCGGCATCCGTCCGCGCACGCGGGCGGGCCGACTCTCACTCGCGCGCTGCGGCCGTCTGGCCGCGGCGATCCAGGACACGCTGCGCGAGGCGATCCGGGCGGGCGGCTCCACGCTGCGCGACTTCGTCGGCAGCGACGGCAAGCCGGGCTACTTCCAGCAGCGCTACCGGGTCTATGACCGCGCCGGCGAGGCGTGCCGCCGCTGCGGCACGCCGATCCGCCGCATCGTGCAAGGGCAGCGTGCGAGCTTCTATTGCCCGCTGTGCCAGCGCTGAGCAGCCCGGCCGCGGCGCCCCGGTGCGGTCTGCATCACGAGGCCTTGCCCAGCGACCTCACCTTCTCGGCCAGCCGGCGCGATACCAGCGGATGCACGAACTTCGATACTTCGCCGCCCAGCGTGGCGATCTCGCGCACCAGCGTCGCGGAGATGAACATGTGTTGCTCAGAGGGCGTGAGGAAGATCGTCTCCAGGTCCGGGTACAGGCTGCGATTCATGCCGGCGAGCTGGAACTCGTACTCGAAGTCGGACACTGCGCGCAGGCCTCTCAGGATGACGCGCGCGCCGTGCTCGCGCACGAAGTCGATCAACAGCCCGCTGAAGCCCACCACCTTCACGTTCTTCAGGTCCCCGAGCACCGCGCCGGCCAGTTCGATGCGCTCGTGCCGGGTGAAGAACGGCCGCTTGGCGCTGCTGTCGGCGACGCCGACGATGAGCGAATCGAACAGCAGGCTGGCGCGGCGCACGAGGTCCTCGTGGCCGCGGGTCAGCGGATCAAACGTCCCCGGATACACGGCTCGAATCATGCTCGCTCCATTGCAGCAGTTGGTAACTGACCTGGCCTGCGCGCGCGCGCTTCAGCTCGCGCCACTGGGGCGCCGGCGCCAGTGGCTCGGCGGCCTCGGCATACACGCGCGCGGCCCCCGTCAGCCGCGCCGGCAGCCGCGCCAGCAGCGGCTCTAGAGCATTCTGCCTGAAGGGCGGATCGAGGAAAACCAGGTCGAAGCGCCCCGCTTCGCGCTGCAAGTACTCGTCTGCCTCGGCGGCCACGATCTCGACGCAGGCCGCGCCGAGCCGCTCGCGATTGGCGCGCAACGCTCGCAGCGCCACCGGGTCGCGCTCGACCATCACCACCCGTGCGGCGCCGCGCGAGGCGGCCTCGAAGCCGAGGACGCCGCTGCCGGCGAACAGGTCCAGGCAAGTCAGTCCGTAGAGCTCCTGGCCGAGCCAGTTGAACAGCGTCTCGCGCACGCGATCCGGGGTCGGACGCAGTTCCGGCCGCGCGGACACCTCCAGCCGGCGGCTGCGCCACTCGCCACCGATGATGCGCACGCGCCCCGGCGGCGTGCTTCGGGTCGCGCCACCGCGGTGGCGGGCGCCTGCTTTGCTAGAATCCACCGCTCAATGGTAGCAGCCGCGCCTCGCGGTCCGCGTCCCGCGCCATGCTCGGCTTCGCCAAGATGAATTCCGGAGACAAAGCATCCTGGTCAGGCCGCCTGAAGGCGGGCCTGGAGCGCACGCGTGCGGCCCTCGGCGGCGGCCTGGGCGCGCTGCTCGGCCGCCGGAAGATCGACCAAGCGCTGTTCGAGGAGCTCGAGACGGCGCTGCTTACCGCCGACTGCGGCGTCGAGGCGACGCAGGCGATCCTCGAGCGGCTGCGCGCGCGCGTTCGCAAGGATCGGCTGGCGGACGGGGAAGCGTTGAAGGGCGCACTCAAGCAGGCACTGCTCGAGCTGCTCGCGCCGCTCGAGCGCTCGCTGCAGGCCACGCGCGCCAGGCCGTTCGTCATCATGGTCGCCGGGGTCAACGGCTCGGGCAAGACCACCTCGATCGGCAAGCTCGTGCGCTGGCTGCAAGCGCAGGGCCTGAGCGTGCTGCTGGCGGCCGGCGACACCTTCCGCGCCGCCGCGCGCGAGCAGCTCGTGGCCTGGGGGGATAAAAACGGCGTTCCCGTGATCGGCCAAGCCGGCGGCGATCCGGGCGCGGTCGTGTACGACGCGATCAGCGCCGCGCTTGCCCGCGGCATCGACGTGGTCGTGGCCGACACCGCCGGAAGGCTGCCGACTCAGCTGCACCTCATGGAAGAGATCAAAAAGGTGAAGCGCGTGGCGGCCAAGGCGCTGGCCGAAGCGCCGCACGAGGTGTTGCTGGTGCTGGACGCCAACACGGGCCAGAACGCGCTGGCGCAGGTCAGGGCGTTCGACGACGCGCTCGGCCTCACCGGGCTGGTGCTGACCAAGCTCGACGGCACCGCCAAGGGAGGCGTGGTGTGCGCGATCGCGCGCCAGCGGCCGATTCCACTGCTATTCGTCGGAGTCGGCGAAGGCATCGACGACCTGCGCCCCTTCGTCGCGCGCGATTTCGTCGAGGCGCTGGTTGATTAGCTTCTCGAACGTCTCCAAGCGCTACCCCGGCGGCCAAGAGGCCCTGCACGGACTGTCCTTTTCGATCCAGGACGGTGAGCTCGCGTTTCTCACCGGACACTCCGGCGCCGGCAAGAGCACGCTGCTCAAGCTGATTCCCGCGATCGAGCGTCCAACCGGTGGCTCGGTGGTCGTCGGCGGCCAGAACGTCGCCGCGCTCAAGCGCGCCGCGGTGCCCTTTCTGCGGCGCAACCTCGGGCTGGTGTTCCAGGATCAGAAGCTGCTGTACGACCGCAGCGTGTACGACAACGTCATGCTGCCACTCGCCATCAGCGGGCATGCGCCGCAGCAGGCAGCGCGCCGGGCGCGGGCGGCGCTCGACAAGGTAGGACTGCTGGGACGCGAGCGCGCCAGCCCGATCCAGCTCTCCGGCGGCGAGCAGCAGCGGCTGGCGATCGCGCGTGCGGTCGTCAATCGCCCCTCGATCCTGATCGCCGACGAGCCTACGGCCAATCTGGATGCCGAGTCGGCGGCGCTCATCCTCGAGATCTTCGTCAGCTTCAACCGCATCGGGGTGACGGTGCTGATTGCGACCCACGACGAAGCGCTGGTCCGGCGCTATGCGAAGCGCGTGCTGCGGCTTGCCGCGGGCCGCCTGGTCGACGACGCGGCGCCGGCAGCGACATGAGGAGCTGGCTCAGACAGCACCGCCAGGCGGTGCGCGCGGCGCTCGGCAGATTCGCCGCGCCCCGCGCCGCGAGCCTTCTCAATGCGCTGGTGATCGGGGTAACGCTGTCGCTGCCGGCTGGCGGATACATGCTGCTCGCCAACCTGCGCGCGGTGACGCAGCGCTTCACCCTGGAGCCCGAGCTCACCGTTTTCATGCGCACCGCGGCCGCGCGCGCCGATGCCGACGCGTTTGGCGCGCGGCTCAAGGCGGACGCGCGCGTGCGCGATTTCCGCTTCATTCCGCGCGAAGCCGCCCTCAAGGAGCTGCAGGACAGCGCGGGGCTCGGCGACGTGGTCGCGGCGCTGGACCGCAACCCGCTGCCCGACGCGTTCGTGGTACGCGCCAAGGACCCACGTCCCGAAGCCCTGGAAGCTCTCGCGGCGAGCCTGCGCGCCGCGCCATCGGTCGCGTTGGTCCAGGTCGATTCGGCCTGGGCACGGCGCCTGGGCGCGCTGCTCGACCTCGGCCGGCTGGCGGTCGCGCTGCTGTCGACGCTGCTCGGAGCTGCCCTGGTGGCGGTCACCTTCAATACGATCCGGCTACAGATGCTCACCCAACGCGACGAAATCGAGCTCTCGAAGCTGATCGGCGCCACTGACGCGTTCATCCGGCGCCCGTTCTTTTATCTCGGTCTACTGCAGGGTGGCGCGGGCGGGCTGATTGCCTTCGCGATCCTGCGGGCCGGGCTCGCCGTGCTCAACGGCGGCGTGCGCGAGCTGGCACGGGCCTATGGCTCGGACTTCCGGCTCGCGTTCCTGTCCGCTGGGGAGGCGGGCGCGCTAGTCGCGTTTTCGGCCGCTCTCGGATGGCTGGGAGCTTATCTTTCCGTAAGTAAGTACTTACATGAAATAGAACCAAAGTAAGGGGAAGAGGGTAACCCTGGTTGAACTTCGCCCCCCATTAGCACTCTAACAAAGCGAGTGCTAAAATTTACCGCAAGGAGGTAGTGCCATGTCGCTTCCGATGACTTCGCCCGTGCCGGTCCCCATTCCAATGGCGACCGGCAGCCTTGAGGCATACATCCAGACGGTCAATCGTTTTCCCATTCTCAGCGCCGAGGACGAGCGGGCGCTGGGGCGTCGCTTGCGCGAGCACGACGACCTCGATGCGGCGCGGCAACTGGTGGTGTCGCATCTGCGTCTCGTGGTCTCGATCGCGCGCGGCTACCTCGGCTACGGACTGCCGCACGCCGACCTGATCCAGGAAGGTAACGTCGGCCTGATGAAGGCGGTGAAACGCTTCGATCCGTCGCGCGGCGTGCGCCTGGTGTCCTTCGCGATCCACTGGATCAAGGCGGAGATCCACGAGTACATCCTGCGCAACTGGCGGCTGGTGAAGGTGGCCACCACCAAGGCGCAGAGGAAGCTGTTCTTCAACCTGCGCTCGATGAAGCCGGGACTGGGGACGCTCACCAGCGAGGAAGTCGGGCGGGTCGCCGCCGAGCTCAAGGTGAAGCCCGAGGAAGTGGTCGAAATGGAGACGCGCCTGGCCGGTCACGAGGTGACCTTCGAGGCGGATGACGAGGAGGACGGCTATGCTCCGGTGCATTACCTCGCCGCCAACCAGGACGACGAGCCCTCGCGCGTGCTCGAAGCCGAGGAAAACTCGCGTGTAGGCGCCGCCGGTCTGGTGCGGGCGCTGGAAAGTCTGGACGCCCGCAGCCGCCGCATCGTCGAGGCACGCTGGCTCAAGGAGAAGGACGCGTCCACGCTGCACGAGCTCGCCGCCGAATTCAAGGTCTCGGCGGAGCGCATCCGCCAGATTGAGTCCAAAGCGCTAGAGAAAATGCGCAGGGTCATCGACGCGCAGGACGGTGCGCCCCGCGCCTTGGCGGCGTCCGCAGCGGCTTAGAGCGGGCAGGGCGCGGAGGCCCGGCCCCCGCGCGCTACTAGCCGTTCTCCTTCAGCAGCGCGCGGATGTCGTGCGGCAGGGCCGCTGCGATGTCGTCGGCGCGCTCCAACAGACGCAAGCGCCCGCTCGGTGTCGAACACGTAGCTCTGCGAACCGTGATCCAGGGAGTAGTCCCCGGGCCTCTGCCCGGGCTCTTTCTGGTAGAAGATTCTGAACTCCTTGGCCGTGCGTCGCGTCGCGGCCCCTTCGGCGTAGAGCCCCAGAAAGCGCGGCTCGAAGGCTGGCACGTATCGCGCCAGAACGGCCTGCGTGTCGCGCTGCGGATCCAGGACGAACAAGCACCCTGCACGCGCTCGGGGTCGGCGCCGAGCCTGCCGCAGCACCCGCGCGAAGGCGGCGAGCGTCGTCGGGCAGAAATCCGGACAGTGCGTATAGCCGAAAAACAGCCCCACCACCTTGCCGCGGAAGTCCTGCAGGTGCCGCAGGCTGACCGTTCTGATCGGTCAGCGCGAAATCCTTGCCGTAATCGACGCCGGTGATGTCGGAGCCCCTGAAATTCCGCCGCCGGGGCTGCAGTCGGCGAGTGCGACCAGCGCGATGAGCGCAACCAGGCTAGAGCGCCAGGTAGTGATCGATGAGCAGCGCGGCAAACAGCAAGGACAGATAGAGGATCGAGAAGCGGAAGGTGCGACGCGCGAGCGCGTCGCTGTAGGCGACGTACAGACGCACCGCATAGGCGACGAAGGCGGCGCCGAGGGCACAGGCGGCGGCCAGATAGAGCCAGCCGCTCATCCGGATTGCGAACGGCAGCAGGCTCACTGCGAACAGGATCAGCGTGTAGAGCAGCACCTGCAGCTGCGTGTGGCGCTTGCCGTGCGTCACTGGAAGCATCGGCAATCCCGCCCGCGCGTAGTCCTCGGTGCGGTACAGCGCGAGCGACCAGAAGTGCGGCGGCGTCCACGCGAAGATGATGAGGAAGAGCAGCATCGCATGCAGGCTCACGCCACCGGTCACCGCCGCCCAGCCCAGCACCGGCGGCATCGCGCCGGAGGCCCCGCCGATCACGATATTCTGCGGCGTCGCGGGCTTGAGAATCACCGTGTAGACGATTGCGTAGCCGACGAAGGTGGCGAGCGTCAGCCACATCGTGAGGGCGTTGACGAACTGCGCCAGGATCCACAGACCGAGGCCGCCGACCACGCCGGCGAATATCAGGGTCTGCAGCTGGCTCAGCTCGCCGCGCGGCAACGGCCGCCAGCGCGTGCGCTGCATCGCCGCGTCGATCCGCTGCTCGACCAGGCAGTTCACCGCAGCAGCGCCGCCCGCGACCAGCGCGATGCCGAGCGTGCCGGCCAGCAGCACGTGCGCTCGCACCATGCCGGGCGATGCGAGGAACATGCCAATCACGGCAGTGAACACGATCAGCGACACCACGCGCGGCTTGGTGAGCGCGTAAAACGCGCGCGCACGCTGCGCGAAGGTCCTGGTGGATACGGCGGAGAGGGCTTGCGAACTCACGGGCGCACTAAGTCTGACGCACGCGGGGCGCAGCCCCGCTAAAGGCGAAGAAGTTTAGCACGATGACCGAGACCAGCAGAAGCGCGGCGCCAGCGTTGTGCGCAGCCGCCAGCGGCAACGGCAAGCTGAGCAGGACGTTCGCCACGCCGAGGGAGAGCTGCAGCACCAGCGCAGCCGCCACCAGGGCGCCCAGGGCGCGCAGCTGCGGCACGCGCAACGCGCGCCAGGCGACCCAGCCAAGCACCGTCGCTGCGACCAGCGCGAACATGCGGTGCGTCCAGTGGATCGCCACCAGCGCCTGAAGCGGCAACAGCTGGCCGTCTGCGCTCATGCCAAGATTGCGGATCACGTGGAACGCGTCGTGGAAGTCCATCGGCGGCACCAGCTGGCCGTGGCATAAAGGCAAGTCCGGGCAGGCGAGCGCCGCATAGTTGGTGCTCACCCATCCGCCCAGCACGATCTGCACCGCGAGCACCGCCAGGCCGATGGCGGCCGGGCCGCGCAGACTGCGCGCAGCGGGAGCCTCGTAGTAGCGCCATTGTGCGAGCGCGAGCCAAGTCAACATGGCCAGCGTGGTCATGCCCCCGATGAGGTGGCCAGTGACGATCGCAGGCTTGAGCAACAACGTCACGGTCCACATACCCAGGGCAGCCTGCAGCATGACTACCAGCACCAGCGCCGTGGGCAACCACGGAGACCGGCCGATCGCGTGCCGGCGCCGCCACGCCACAAGCGCGATCGCGAGGATCAATAGGCCGAGCGTCCCCGCGAGGTAGCGGTGCCCCATTTCCTTCCAGGCCTTGTGCAGTGAGACCGCACCGAACGTGCCGCCCTGCTCCGCCACCGCTTGCGCGATTTTCGGCGCCGCAGCGCCGGGCGTGAGCTTGCCATAGCAGCCCGGCCAGTCCGGGCAACCCAGCCCGGCGTCGGACAGGCGCACATAGGCGCCGACCACGACCACGATGAACGCGAGAACGGCGGCAAAGACGACGAGCAATCGGTAGGGCTTCATCCGGCTGACGAATACCTCAGAAGGTGCTGCAGGTCCTTGAGCATGCGCGAGGGGTTGGGATCGCGCGGAAAGCGCATCATGACGTTGCCGAGCGGATCGACGAGATAGATGTGATGCGTGGCCCCGTCGGTGGCCGCAAAGCCGCGCTCGAAGTCGGGGCCTGGCGCGCGCGCCACGTGCATGCCGGGGTAAGCCGCGAGCAGCGCCGCGCTCGGCGCCCCCGCAGCGGTCAGGATCCAGACCCGCTCCACGCGACCCATGTTGCCCCCCTGTGCGACCCGGATCTGGCGCATGTAGTACAGCTTGCGCACGCACGACTCGTCGCAGGCGGGGCTGCCGAACGCGAGCATCACCCACTTGCCGCGCAGCTGCGACAGGCGGAACGGGTGGCCGTCGAGCGCGGTCAGTGGCGTATCCGGGGCCGCTTGCGCCTTGATCAGGTCGCCGTAGTTGCTGCTGCCGCCGGGCGACCAGCCGAGACGATACGCGGTCCACGCCGCCACGATCGGCAGCACAAACACCAACCCGATGGCGAGCAGGATCAGCCGGCCGCGTTTCACCGGGTCTTTAGGAAGAATGCTCATTGCGGCGCAGACTCAGGACGAAGTACAGCACGACCGCCAGCGTAGCGAACAGATACCATTGCAGCGCGTAGCTCTCGTTCATCTCGATGTGGGTATTCGGGCGAGGCCAGTCGCGGATCAGCCCGTCGTCCGCGGGCGAGAGCTGCTCCATCACGACCGGCTGCAGCACGAGCCCCGACCAGGCCTGGAAATCCTTCACCCGCACGTTGAGCCACAGCCGGCCCGTGGGCTTGTGCTTGAAAGGCTCCAGCGCGCGTGGAAAACGCGCCAGCGCCAGGCCCTCGATGTGCTGCACGCCCGCCGGCGTACGCACCTCGGGGAACTGGTCGCGGCGCTCGCCGGCCACCACCCAGCCCCGATTGACCAGCACGCAGATCTTGGCGCCGCTCTGGCACAGCGGCGTGACGACTTGGTAGCCGATGCGCCCCTGGTACATCTTGTCCTCGAGCAGCACCGTGTACTTGGGCACGAACTCGCCGCGCACCGCGACGCGCCGCAGCACGTATGCCGCGGGCTCGACCGGCCGACCGGGAAGCTCGAGCGCCGGCCCGTTCAGCGCGGCGTCGAAGCGTGCCTGCAGCGCGCGCTTGTCCTCCGCGCGCCGGCTCTGCCAGTTGCCGAGCGCGATGAACGCGGCGCAGCCCGCCGCCGTGAGCGGCAGGGCCCACCACCTGGGGCGAAAGGAGCGACCGAAAAAATTCAGCGGCATGCTTGGAAGCTGGTGAACCGATCCGTTACACTGCCCTTTTCAGGGATGCGGGCCATGATGTTTCGCGCCCCGCGGCTTGTATGCGCTACTTCGTGATCGCCGTCCTCGTGCTGATCATCGCCAGCCTCGGTTCGGCGCTGTTCTTCGTGTTCCACGACCGCGGCGGCTCGACGCGCGCGGTCAAGGCGCTCATGTTTCGCGTCGGCCTGTCGATCGCCCTGTTCCTGTTTTTGATGGCCGGATACTACTTCGGTTTCATTCACGGCCGGCTGTAGCCCGCGCACCCGGAAAAAAAATGCCGCACCCCGTGCGGCATCGAAGCTCCTCCTCCGGAGCGCTACTGCGGCGCTCTCCTCCTTGTTGTCCAGCAATGGCCGCGCGCTGCGCGCCTCACAGCCAGTAAACGAAGATGAACAGGCACAGCCACACCACGTCCACGAAGTGCCAGTACCACGCCACGGCCTCGAACGCGAAGTGATGCTCGGGCTTGAAGTGCCCGGCGAGGCTGCGCCCCAGAATCACCGACAGCATGATCGCACCGACGGTAACGTGAAAGCCGTGGAAACCGGTGAGCATGAAGAAGGTCGAGCCGTAGACCCCGGTCGTCAGCTTGAGATTCAGCTCACTGTAAGCATGGCCGTATTCGTGTGCCTGCAGCACCAGGAACGTGATGCCGAGGGCTACGGTGAAAAACAGGAACACGTTGAGCTGGAAGCGCTTGTTCTCCTTCAGCGCCCAGTGCGCGATCGTCACGGTGACGCCCGACGAAAGCAGCAACAGCGTGTTGATTGCCGGAATGCCCCACGCCGCCATGGGCGAAAAGGCCGCGGTGAATGCCGGCCCCGCTGACGGCCAGTGGCCGGAAAAGCCGGGCCAGGCGTACTCGTGGCTGGTGATGCTCGCCAGACCCGGAACCGAGATCACGCGAGTGTAGAACAGGGCGCCGAAAAACGCGGCGAAGAACATCACCTCCGAGAAGATGAACCAGCTCATTCCCCAGCGGAACGACACGTCCTCCCAAGCGCCGTACTTGCCGCCCTCCGATTCGCGGATCACGTCCCCGAACCAACGGAACATCATGTACAGCAGAATCATGAATCCGAGCGCGATCGAGATCCAGCCGGGCATCATGCCGTTGAACACGAACACCGCCCCGAGCGCCATGCAGAACAGCGCCAGTGAGCCCATGATCGGCCACGCCATGGGCTGCGGCACGTAGTAGTGCTGCCGTGCTGGGGTGGATGCTGACTGCGCCATTTCGATGTCTCCCTGTGCTTTTTCCTGATTGCCGATGAGCTCAGCCGACCACCATGTGCACGACGGTGATGAGCGTAACCACGAACAGAGCCGCAAGAATCACGGCGGCGACGACCACCTGCCCCGGCCTGATGCGGGCGGTTGCACGCTCGTGATCCGCGCGCCGGCGTACGCCGAGGAAGGCCGACAGCACGGTCTTCGCGACCTCGAGCAGGCCCGCACCCTTGGGCGCCGGGGCCTCGCCGGCCATCACTTGCGCCCTCCCGCTGCAGCCGCCGGGGCGCGCAGATCGTCGCGCGCGCTCATCACTTCAGATACCAGACTCTGACGATGAAGCCGAGCAGGAAGGCCAGCGAGATGCTGGCCAGAATCAGCCCGGTCCTGGTGTTGCGGTTCATGGGCCTAATTGAGTACCGGCGGTGTCTCGAAGGAGTGGTACGGCGCCGGCGTCGGCAGGTGCGTCCACTCCAGGGAATCGGCGCCCTCCCAGGGCTTGTCCGGGGCCTTGGCGCCGCTGCGGATCGCGCTTACCAGCGCGTACAGGAACAGCAGCTGCGACAGCGCGAAGCCGAACGCACCGATGGTCGAGATCTGGTTCCAGGTCGTGAACTCGGGGTTGTAGTCGGCGATCCGCCGCGGCATCCCGGCCAGCCCCAGGAAGAACTGCACGAAGAAGATCATGTTGAAGAAGATGATCGACAGCCAGAAGTGCCACTTGCCGAGCGTCTCGTTGTACATGCGGCCGGTCAACTTCGGCAGCCAGAAGTAGATCCCCGCGAACGCCGAGAACAGCGCGGCGCCGACCATGACGTAGTGGAAGTGCGCCACCACGTAATACGTGCCGTGCAGCTGGATGTCGACCGGCGCCAGGGCAAGCACCAGGCCGGTGAAGCCGCCGATCACGAACAGGAACAGGAACCCGCAGGCGAACAGCATCGGCGTCTCGAAGCTGAGCGAGCCGCGCCACATGGTGGCCACCCAGTTGAACACCTTCACCCCGGTCGGGATCGCGATCAGGGTGGTGGAGTACATGAAGAACAGCTGCGCCATCACCGGCATGCCGACCGTGTACATGTGGTGCGCCCAGACCATGAACGACAGGACGGCGATCGCCGCGGTCGCGTACACCATCGAGGCGTAGCCGAACAGCGGCTTGCGCGAGAACGCGGGGATCACCTGGGAGACCACGCCGAAGGTGGGCAGCGCGATGATGTACACCTCGGGGTGGCCGAAGAACCAGAAAATGTGCTGGTAGAGAACCGGGCTGCCGCCGCCGGCGGCGTTGAAGAACGTGGTGCCGAAGTGGCGGTCGGTGAGGGTCATGGTCACCACCCCCGCAAGCACGGGCATCACGGCCACCAGCAGGTAGGCGGTGATCAGCCAGCTCCAGCAAAACAGCGGCATGCGCATCAGGCTCATC
>Ga0307372_10000355_pt1 | contig 82518 bp, 64 predicted proteins | sample OX1MG_FD_202533 | JGI IMG/M metagenome (GOLD analysis project Ga0307372, IMG submission 202533) | Soil microbial communities from Risofladan, Vaasa, Finland - OX-1 | ecosystem: Environmental > Terrestrial > Soil > Coastal area > Acid sulfate soil | place: Finland: Risofladan, Vaasa | collected... | reverse complement strand
GTCAGGAAGAAACCTTCGCAATACATCCCAGTCTTCAAACTCGCCGTTCACAACAGAGGTGTTCATAGCCGAAATGGTATCGCCATCGGCTCGAGAATGCAACCGTTAGGTTAACGCTTATTCGGCGCCAGCCGTGGGTTCGATGCGCGCCCCCTCACCCCAGCCCTCTCCCGGTGGGAGAGGGGGGACCGCGAAGCGGTGGATGAGGGTCATTCGATCCTTATAAAAAGCTTCAACCCGGAGGTCGCAGAGCCGCTCCGTGGGCTCCACGTTAGAGCCTGCGTGGCACGGAGAGCACAGAGCCGGGGATCTGGCGGCGGTTCAGCTGCGTTGCCTGCCTGACGCGCCAGTGAGCAAGGCCGCCGGTCATAGACCGGCGCTACAGAAAAGTCACTGCGCCGCAACACCGGTCAGGTCAAAGACCGCTCTCACCGTGTCATTGTCTCTCTCGGACTCCAGCTGGAAGCCGACCTTTTCAACCATCCGCTGCATTTCGGGGTTCTCCCGAAGAATTTCGGCCACTAAATAGTCCAGCTTTTCGTCCCGGCCAATTTGGAGAAGCCGGTTCAACAGTTCCGTACCCAATCCCCGACGCTGGAACCGGTCGCTGATGACGATGGCCACCTCCGCTCCCTGAAGGCCGTGCAACTTGCTCAGGCGGCCAACTCCCAGGATTTCCTTGGCCCCAGTTTCGGGGTCGGTGTGTTCAACGACCAGGGCCATCTCGCGATCGTAATCGATAAAGCAAATACGGGTCAGGCGTTCATGTTCGATACGCCGGCTTAGTGAGAGCATGTGGAAGTACCGCATGTACACGCTGCGCTCCGAAAGCGTGTGGTGAAAACTGACCATCAACGGCTCATCCTCGGGGCGGATGGGACGGATGATCACGGGCGCGCCGTCTTTTGTCTTCCACTGATAAGCGTACCGGGAGGGGTAGGGGCGAATCGCCAGCTTGGGCAATTCATCCTCGGCGACCTCCGGCCCGTGAAGGACCACGCGCGCGTCCAAGGCGATCAATCCCTCCGGAGAAACCAGCAAGGGGTTGATGTCAATTTCGCGAATGCGCCGCTGCTCGACAACCAACTGGCTGAACCGCACCAGCAAGCGCTCAAGGGCGGCGATATCCACGGCCTTCTGCCCTCGAACACCCTGGAGCGCCCGCCAGATCCGCGTCTGCTCCATCATGCGTCTTGCCAGCGTCGTATTGAGCGGCGGCAGGGCCAGCGACCGGTCCTTAAATACTTCCACCAACTGGCCTCCCGAACCGAACAACAAAACCGGACCGAATTGCGCGTCAAAGCTGCACCCCAAGATCACTTCATAGCCCCGATATTCGATCATGGGCTGCACCGTGACGCCTTGGAAATGCCCGGGCCCGGCCTTCTCCAACACCGAGCTCTCGATGGCCCGGTAAGCCTGCCTTACGGCTCCTTCATCGCCCAGCCGCAGTTGCACTCCGCCCACATCCGTCTTGTGGGTGATCGTTTCGGAATAAAGTTTTAAAGCCACCGGGTAACCTGCTTGAGCGGCGAGCTTCGCTGCCTCATCTTCGGACGCCGCCACAGACGTGGGAACCGTCGGGATGCCATAGGCCGCCAGAAGCTGCTTCGATTCATGCTCGCTCAGAATCGCGCGCCCCTCCTTTTGGGCTTTCTGGATGATCTCCTGGACCCGATCCCGGTGAATGCCATCCTCTTCGTTCTCGGTTACCAGCATGGGGGTCTCGTACAACCCTCGCAAGTTGTAACTGTATTGGCACATGTATTGAAAGATCAGGACGGCGGCGTCGGGATAGCTGAAGGTGGGGATATTCGCCTGGTTCAAAATTTGCTCGCCGGCCAGGATCTCCGCCCCGCCCATCCAACTGGCCAGGATTGGTTTGCTGTCAAGCTTCGCAAAACGTTTCAACTGCTGGGCGGTCTCGGTGGGGTCGGTCATGGACTGCGGGGTAAGGATCACCAGCAGCGCATCGCTATTGGGATCCTGGGCGACGATCTCAACAGCTTTGGCGTAACGATCGGGCTTGGCGTCCCCGAGAATGTCCACGGGATTGTTATGGCTCCAGTGGGGAGGAAGCAGGGCGTTCAAAGCCTCCGTGGTTTCATCCGACAAGGCGGCCAGTTCTCCGCCATGGACCGCCAAGGCGTCCGTGGCCAGCACGCCGGGCCCGCCCGCGTTGGTCAGAATGGTCAGGCGCCGCCCTTTGGGACGAGGCTGCTTGGAGAGAACTCCGGCGACGGAAAACAGATCGGCAATGCTGTTGACGCGCAAGACTCCGGAACGGCGAAAGGCCGCTTCCAGAACTTCGTCGCTGCCCGCCATCGCTCCGGTGTGGGAAGCGGCCGCGCGCGCCGCCGCCTCCGTCCGCCCGGCCTTGATCACGATGATGGGCTTGGAGAGCGCCACCTCGCGCGCCGCGGAAAGAAAAGCGCGCGGGTCGCCGATGGATTCCATGTAAATAATAATGCTGCGGGTGCTGGGATCGTCGCCGAGATGATCGATCAGGTCGCCCCATCCCACGTCCAGCATCGAACCAATCGACAAGAACGCGCTGAAGCCCACGTGCTCCCGCAAGCTCCAGTCCAGGATGGCCGTGCACAGCGCCCCGCTCTGGCTGATGAAACCCACGTTGCCGGGCTGCGCCTGCGTGCGCGCAAAGCTGGCGTTGAGCCCCGTCAGCGGGCTCATCACCCCCAGGCAATTCGGGCCGATCAGGCGCATGCTTCCGCGGCGCAACTGGGCAAGAATTTCGTGTTCCATTTCCACGCCCGCCGGCCCGCATTCCTTGAAGCCCGCCGAGATCACCACCGCGCCCTTCACCCCCGCGTCCACGCACTCGCCCACAATGCCGGGCACCGTATGCGCCGGCGTCACGATCACCGCCAGATCAACCGGCCCGGGAATGGCCCCGACGCTCGGATAGGCTTTGATCCCCAGCACATGGCTCCGCTTGGGATTGACAGGATAGACAATGCCTCCGAAGGGGTTGCTGATCAGATTCCACAACAGCGTGCGCCCCACGCTTCCCCCCGACTCCGTGGCGCCGATAACGGCAACGCTCTGGGGGGAAAAAAACACATCCAGAGGATGATGAGCCTGGCGGTAGATATCGTGCGCACGTTCCAAGCCTCGCATGGCAGATGGTTTCATCGGTTAGACCTCGCTCCCTACGCTATTCTGAACTTCTTTGCGGCCTGAATTCAAGCCGCACTTCACACTTTCCCCGCGCCCCGGCAAGGACGGTTTCCCTCCGCGAGCGGAGGCGGCTTTTCAGATGTGGACCGCCAGAACCGGGCTGGCCCCCAACTGGATGACCCGGTGCGTGGTGGAACCGAACAAGGCAAGGTCCACCGCATTGCGGCCACGCACTCCCATGATCACGAGGTCGGTCTCAGTTTCCAAAGCCATCTGCAGAATCTGTTGATACGGCTTGCCGATTCGTACCGCAGAACAAATCTTGCACCAGTTGCGAGCTTCCTCCGGAACCGGATCTTCCAGGCGGCGTGTGAAATCGGCAAGCGAACCTTGGAGATCATCGGCGGCGGGCATATTTTCCAGCACGTGGAGCATGGTCAGCTCAGCGTTGTACTCCATGGCCAGAGACAGCGCATACGCAAGCGCACGACTCGAATGATCGGAAAAATCTGTGCAAAGGAGAATCCTTTGCAGGCGCACGGGTTCGGTTACATCACCGGGACTTACGAAATCGTGGGCGGGCTTGCGCACCGCCAAAACCGGGCAATGCGCTTTTCTCAAGACCTTTTCGGTCACGGACCCCATAGTCAGCCGGTCGAACCCCTGCCGTCCGTGGGTACCCATGACAATCATGTCGACGCCTTCTTTTTCGGCAAACTCCAGGACGCAGTCCGTTACCGTGCCGTTATGCACGAAACGCTCGGTGTGAAATCCGCCCATTTGATGCTCCGCCACAAATTCGTCCAGTTTCTTTTCGGCATGAGAATCGAGATTCCAGAAAGCCTCGTTGATTGTGTCGGGGAAAGCGTAGTAGGGATAAGTTGCAGTCAGAGGCTGGACCACATGCTGGAGGAGTAATTTAGCTCCATAGTGCTGGGCAAGCGACTGAGCATAATCGTACGCCTTGACTGAAAACTCGGAAAAGTCCAGGGGGCAAAGGATCTTTTCTATCCTTAACATGGCCTTTCCTCCTCGCCGCCGGGTAGCAGCAGCCCTCATACGGATGGGGCTGATTGCTTGTCCCCTCTTCCCCAGAGGACGCTCTCTGAGTTTTGCGTCTCTCCTCCCAGTACAGCCAAATATAACAAGGACCCGGTCAAGCCACCGTGACCTTGATTACGGGATAGCGTGATCTGGCTCACAGATTTAGGGGCCGGGTAGGAGGAGAATTTAAAAGGGGAGGTGTGAGCCAAAAGTCCATTGAAAGCCTAACTGCTGCCGGAGCGCCGTTCTTTCGCTCCCCCAAAGTTCGTCCCGGTTCATCAGGGCGATAAGGCGCACAGCAAGGCACCCTGGATTCCGAACCTGGAGAAGGGAGGAAGTCATGGAAGAGGCCAAAGTCATGGTGGCATTACGCGATGTAGAAACTGCCGCGAGCCTGACCAAGCTCGGCTGCCAAATGGCGAGCTTGATGGGAACAAACCTTACAGCGCTGCACGTCATCGAAGTCGCGGCCGGATTGCCCCTGGACGCTGAAGACGACATTCTCGACCGCCCCGGCCGCCAGGTTCTGTCCGTAGCTCAACAGGTTGCTTCCAACAATTTTTCGATGCGGATCACCACAAAATTGCTCAGGGCCCGCCATCCCGGCGAGGCGATTGTAGCCGAAGCGGAAGAAAAAGGGATGGAACTCCTTATCATTGGATATCACCACAATCATCGTCTGGCTGAAAAACTGCTCGGATCGACCGTCCAACACGTTTCACACCACGCGCCATGCAAAGTGCTGGTCCAGATTCCGGCGCCCAAAGAGCATGCAAAAGCCGTGCCAGCCAGCGAAACGAAAGACGAAAAAGCGGAGACGAAAATACAATCCGAGGCGGCCTAGAAAGAGAATGCGAGCACCCTTGTGTCCGGCAGGGCAACTGAGGTAAAAGACGGAACAGATAAGAACACCGTCGGCAAGTTCTTTGACCACCAAACAGCGAGGAGGAACACGATGCGACTTTCAGTTAAGGCCTTGGCGTTGGCAACCGGGATCATCTGGGCAGGCGGGATCCTTTGTGTAGGTCTGGTAAACCTGGCAACGCCTTCCTACGGCGCAAGCTTTCTTCAAGCGGTCAGCTCGATCTATCCCGGCTACCACAATACGCGCCATTTCCTGGACGTACTGGTAGGTACAGGATACGGCCTGGTCGACGGAGGGATCGGCGGATTGATCTTTGCCTGGCTCTACAACCGCTTCGCGGGCTAGACTCAGCGGGTATCCTGAATCGAGATCGATGACGAAGGAAACCTGGAAGGTTCGTCGCGCCAACATCGCCAGCAAGCTCAATCAAAGTGTCGTTCTCGTGATCGGCTGGAGCTTGGTGGTGCTCGGGGTGTTAGGGCTGTTTCTTCCCGTCCTCCAAGGTGTATTACTACTCCTGGCCGGCCTGTCCGTGCTTTCCTCTGAATATGTTTGGGCGCACAAGATTCTTCAGCGGCTGCGAGCCCGGTTCCCTGGCTTGAGTATGCGACTGGATGGAGCCGAAACATGGGCGCGAGCCCGATTAAGTTGGATTTTTCCGCAGAAGTCGAAACATTCCGGCGACTGAGCTGCAAATAGGCAGCGGGAGCAGACTGATGAGGCCCCGAGATCGCAGGAATGGGCAGGGCTCGGGGTGGCACGCTGGGAAGAGCAGCAGTCACAGGCGAGCGTGACGAGCGTCACTGCGCTCCGGGAAGATGGGGGCGACGATTTGATTATAGGGAGAGTGGAGAGAGGCGAAAAGGAAGCAAGAAAAAGCGGAGTTTGATACTGACGCTCCAGCCAGAGCCTCCGCGAAGGCCAGCGACTTAACGCGGTCGTTTCGCCTCCCACCCTCCCGGTTAAGGATCCCGTCCGGGCAATCCGGCGGGAGTGTTTTTTGTCCCGTTCCTAACACGGGCCTTGCCTAGCCGCGAATCCCAATGATATGTTGGGCTCATATGAGTCCCCCAGAGCTTGAAAATGGAAGTGCGGACATTCATGTCGACCGTTATCAAACTCTGCTCGAAATCGCGGATTTGATCGCACAGCACCGCGATCTGGCCGGCCTCTTCCACGATTTGGCAGGTCATCTTCGGCGCGTGGTCAAGTTTGATTTCCTAAACTACGTCCTCCACGATTCTGAACACAATGTGATGCGGCTCAACATCATCGAGAGCCTGGGCTCGCACGCTCTGCCGCTTCCCATCGAGATGCCCACGGAAGGTTCCTGCGCCGGATGGGTCTGGCAAAACCAGCAGCCTTTGGTTCTGACCGACATCGCCGGAGAGACTCGCTTCCCGCCGGTCATGCAGGTTTTGCGGGAACACGGCATCAAGTCATACTGCGTTCTGCCGCTCACCACGGCGCAACGGCGCCTCGGAGCCTTGGGATTCGGCAGCAAGAGCGAGGGAGCTTATACCCAAGACGACCTGGCGTTTTTGCAGCGCGTCGCGCAGCAAGTCGCCGTGGCCGTCGACAACGCCCTCAATTATCAAACCTTGCAGTCCTATCTGGAACGCCTGGCGCGCCGCCGGGCCGAGGAGCAGCTTCGCGAAACCCAGGCGCTGTTCGAGCAGCTCTTTGAGTCCGCTCCGGATGGCGTGGTGGTCACCGATGCCGGCGGCTCGATCATGCGCGTCAACGCGCAAACGGAAAAGATGTTCGGGTACGAGCGCGCGGAGTTGCAAGGCCGGCCCATCGAGGTCCTTGTTCCGGAGCGCTTCTGGGAATCGCATGTGGATCACCTCAGAGGCTACCGGGCGGACCCTCATCTGCGAGCCATCGGCAGCGGCCTGGAACTCTACGCGAAGCGGAAGGACGGAACCGAGTTTCCCGTCGAAATCATGCTAAGCCCGATTCAGAACAATGAGAGCTTGGTGGTTCTGGCCGTTGTCCGCGACATCACCAAGCGCAAGCGGGCGGAAGAAGCGTTGCGAACAAGCGAACAACAGCTCCAGAGCATTCTGGATAATTCCCCCACGGTCATCTACCTCAAGGACCTGGAGGGCCGCTACGTAAGAGTCAACCAGCGCTTTGCCGAGCTGCTGGGGATCGGCAAAGATGAGGCTCGCGGGAAAACGGACGACGACTTGTTCCCGAAAGAGATGGCGGAGAGACTTCGGGCGAATGACCGGGAGGTCTTCAGCGCAGGGGAGCCCATGGAGTTCGAGGAAGTTGTGGGGCAGGCGGACGGCAGGCGCACCTACATCTCCATCAAAGTTCCCCTTTTCGATTCAGCGGGAAAGCCTTACGCCCTGGCCGGCGTTTCGACGGACATCACCGAACGGAAGAAGGCTGAAGAAGCCCTGCTGCTGGAGATCAGCTCCGTCCTGCTTTCCCATCTGGATATTCGAGAGCTCTTCGGAGCGATTTCCGCAACCCTGCGCCGGGTTATGCCCCACGAATATGCGACGCTGGCGCTCTACGAGCCTGAGAGCAAAGAACTGCGCTTAATGTCCCTGGAACAACCTCAAACGGAAGCCTCGCTGCAGCATGAAATGCTATCGCTGGGGCAAGAGAGCTTGTCGGGCCGGGTGATGAATTCCCGCCAGCCACTGGTCGTCAATGACCTCCCAAACAGTTCCCTCAATGCTGAAATCGCCCGGCGCCTGGCCGCGGAAGGCGTCAAATCCGCCTGTTTCCTGCCCCTGATCATTAAAGATCGAGTGCTCGGAACTTTGAACCTTGTCAGCCGGCACGATGCAGCATTTCAACAAAAGAGCGTCGAGCTTCTCACCCAGGTGGCCAGCCAGGTTGCGCTGGCGCTCGATAATGCCTTGGCCTTTCGCCAGGTGGCGGAACTCAAGGAAAGACTGGCTGAGGAGAAACTCTACCTTGAAGACGAGATCCGCACCGAATACCACTTCGAGGAAATCATCGGAGAAAGCACGGCTCTCAAGCGCGTCCTGAAGCAGGTGGAAACCGTTGGGCTGACCAACGCAACGGTCCTGATCCTGGGAGAGACGGGCACGGGAAAGGAGTTGGTCGCCCGCGCCATTCATGATTTGAGCTCCCGCCGTGATCGCACTTTTATCAAACTGAATTGCGCCGCGATTCCCACGGGATTGCTCGAAAGCGAACTCTTTGGACATGAGAAAGGCGCGTTTACCGGCGCCATCTCGCAAAAGATCGGACGCCTGGAACTGGCTCACCAGGGCACCTTGTTTCTGGATGAAGTCGGCGACATCCCGCTGGAGCTCCAGCCCAAGCTCCTGCGAGCGCTTCAGGAAAAGGAATTTGAAAGGCTGGGAAGTACGCGAACCATTCCCGTCAACGTCCGGCTGATCGCGGCGACCAACCGCAACTTGGCCAAGATGGTCTCGACCCGCGAATTCCGCAGCGATCTGTATTACCGTCTCAGAGTTTTTCCCATCACGGTTCCTCCTCTTCGAGAGCGCGCCGAAGATATTCCCATCCTGGTCCATTATTTTGCCCAAAAGCACGCGGAGAGAATGCACAGGAAGATCGAGATCATCCCGCCCGAAACGATGGAAGCCCTCCGCCACTGGCACTGGCCAGGGAATGTTCGCGAACTGGAGAACATCATCGAGAGAGCCGTCATCCTCTCTCCCGGCCCCGTCCTGCGGGTTCCGCTCACCGAACTAAACCCGCTGGACGATACGGCGGCAAGTTCAAGCAGTCTTGAGGATGCGGAACGAGAACACATTATTCGAGTCCTTCGAGAAACCAGAGGAATTATTGGGGGGCCTCATGGCGCCGCTGCACGCTTGGGCCTGAAGCGGACAACCCTTAACTCCAAAATGCGGAAGCTGGGAATCACGCGGGAAGAAATCTCGGGCACGCCCCCTCTGTGACGACATTTCGTCTCCTGACGAATTTCGGTCACCCTCCCATTCAGCCCTGCCTAATTTCAAGCGAAGCATCTCATGTAAGTTACTGATTTTAGATGTATTGTAATTTATTATCGGATAACAAAGTTTGGAATCCAAAATGCCATAAGATTTAGTGGCGGTTCGGATGAAATGCCACCAGGGTTGTCAAGCACGGCGCGAGGAGACAGGAATGGGCGAAAAGATTAAAACGGTCATGGTCTATGATCGTTGATGAGCCGGAACTTGCAACCAACGGGTGTTGCTTGAGTTCCTCAGGAGAGGCGAAGGATCATAGGATGGTGGAAAAATGCTAAGAATTACTTTCCAGGAGGATCCCGAGGGTATCACGGTAAAGCTGGAAGGCAAGCTGTCTGGACCTTGGGTTGAAGAACTGGAGCGAAGCTGGGCGGAACATCCCGCACGTCCTTCCGGGCAGGTAACGGTTGATCTATCGGACGTCACGTACATTGACCCCAAAGGGAAAAGGTTGTTAGCCCGCATGATGGGAAAAGGGATCTATCTGCAGGGGACGCAGTTGATGACCCGATACATCATCGACGAAATCAGGCGCGCCGGGATCCGCCCGGGAAGAAACGGAGGATAAGATGCGCTCGCCGTACGGCTTGGAGCTGGTCGAGGATTGCCAAACGTGCACCTCAAAAATGGAAGGTTTCTTTTGTGATCTGTCGCCAGCCGGGGTGAAAGCGTTTGAGGCGATCAAATACACAACCGCCTATCCGGCGGGAGCAGTATTGTTTGTGGAAGGGCAGTCGGCGCAGGGAGTGTTCCTGCTCTGTAAAGGGCGCGTGAAGATTTCCATGACTTCAAGCGAAGGGAAAACGCTCATCCTGAGAATTGTCAAGCCGGGAGAAATCTTGGGCTTGCATGCCACGGTTTCTGACACCGCCTTCCAGGCAACGGCCGAAACGCTGGAGCCTTGCCAAGTCAACTTCATTAAGCGCGAGGACTTCCTACGCCTTCTCCGTGAACACGGGGAAGCTTCTATCCATGCGGCGCAACAGTTGAGCAGCAGCTATCAGACAGCGTGTGAGCAGGTCCGCTCTCTCGGCTTGTCCCAATCGGCGCCGGAGAAACTGGCTCGGTTCTTGCTCGAATGGTCATCAAAGGGTCAGGAAACCAGGTACGGGATTCGGGTCAAATTAACCCTGACTCATGAGGAAATCGGTCAAATCATCGGAACCTCGCGCGAGACGGTAACGCGAACCTTAGGTGAATTCAGGAATAAGCACTTGGCTGAACTGAAAGGATCGACCTTGGTCATCCAGAACAAAGCGGCGCTGGAAAGCTTCTTAGGGACCTAGGATGCCAAGTTATCGAACCTCGCCGGGAGGCGTTCCGGCGGCCCTCTCCGGGCCCGCTCCGCAAGGGCAAGTAGTTATGGCTTCGATCCCCAGACATGGCCGGGGAGCGCAGCGGAAGGGCCGGTGTGATGCAAGTCACCAACGAGTGTGACCCAGCGCACTGCACAGGCCCTTACCAACAGCTAGACTGACCCCAGATTGAGCTTCAGCCCGGGAGTCCGCCCCAGCGGCCGATGATTTACCCACCCGCGCCGTTCGATTCCCGGGCTTGCCCATCTAAACACCCGTTCCATCTTTGATCGCTTCTCCGACCAAGGTGCGTTGACTGTTGCGGCCAAAGCTTGACCTAGCGAATCACGGTTTCACAATTCCGCTCAAACGATCTCCCGCGCAGCCGAAAATCTGTGATCGGTTCGTTTGGAAGGCCGGAAGCCAGGCGCGCCCTCTGCTTGCCTACTCTGCGCACCGTTGTGCTGAGGATCACCGGCACGCGCAAGGGAAACAAGAGCACAAAATATTTGTGAATGAAGGCATAGCCTTCGGTGACAGGCGTCACTGCTGCCTGCTGTAAAGCTGTGTAACCTGCATTCAGGGAAAGGCCATGAAGGATATCAAAGCCACCGAGGCGCCCGAGGTCAAGAATCCGGGGAACGTTCTATCGCCCGCGACGCTTGCGGATTTGAACTCCCTCCAGACAATAAGAGTCTATCCGGAAGGATATGAATTTTTCGTTCGGGGGCAATCACCGCCGGGAATTTACATCCTTCATGCGGGCCGGGTGCGGCTTTGCATCAATAACAGCGACGACAAGCTCACCATCGGGCAGGCTCTGCCCGGCGAAATTTTAGGGCTCAGCGCGGTGGTCTTAGGCAAGGCCTACGAAGAAACGGCTGAGGCCGCCATTCCCTGCCGGGCGGGCTTCATCACCCGCAAGGATTTCCTGCATTTCCTCGACCATCATCCGGAAGCCGCGTTCTGGATCGTTCAGTTGCTGAGCGACAGGGTGACCGTCGCCTTTGAGCAGCTTTCATCCTTCCGCGGCCTGCCGTGCCGAAGGGCAACGCAATAACCCCACATTCCCAATTTGAATTCTAGTTCCGAATCTCCGGATCGGCGCCGTCAGCAATGTCCATGCGGGCATGAATGCATTGGTCGAACAACACCTGACCGACTCCCGACGAGGGAAGAATAAGCAGTTCCAGGAGGGCGCGTCCGGCGTCTCGACTACAAGCTTGTGGTTACCAACGAGCCGGTGAGGTGTATTCTGTGGTGGCGGAGGATGCCAAAAGGGAAATCCTGGCTTAAGGGCCTGAGGGGAGGATGTACGCGTTGACGATATCATCTTCGGAGGTCTTCTGGAGTGCGTTCGGTGCCATCGCAACCGCCGTCGGCGCCATAGCTACGTTCGTTGGTGCCGCTGCCATCCTTCTGGCTCGGCGGCAGCTGCGGTTTGAAGCGTGGCTTAAGGCGCAGGATATCTGGACGGCCTCTGCCTTTTTCGAGGCCAGGGCCCGCGTGTTTGCTCGCCTCGATGAGCCTGATTCTTCTTGGTCGGAGGCGGAGACCACCGAAGCGCTCAACGTGTGTCGCAAGATGGACGAGTTCGCTGGACTCATTCCTTACTTGCCAAAACAAACCGCACTTCGGATTTGGGGCGTCCCGTTCGCTAAGGCATGGCTTGTACTTGCCCCGATCGTCGAGAAGGAACGCACGAAGTGCCGCTGGCCCGACAAGTGGCATGCGTTCGAGCGCCTCGGCCGCTTGGCTCTTAGCACTCACCCAGAGGTTCCAAAATGTACGGGCTCGTGAAGCCTTGCCTACGCGGGTGCATGGCGTACTGTGCCATGTGTACGCCCCTGTGAGCCACAATCCCGGCGCGCGCCGCCGACGTCACTATTGCTGGCTCAAGGACCTGCATTTCATCATTGCCAGAATCCAGCGCCTTGATCGCACACATCGCAAAGAGCAGCGATGTATGCACCACCCGCGATAAGTGCTGCGCGTGATGTAATGCAGATGATGGAGAGCGTAACAATGTTTCTGCCGGGACGCCCGATCATCTTGCGATCCTTGAAGGCCGCATACATCCCGACAAAAAACGTCGGGACACACGCGTCACCCGCGGTCAGAAATACCCTGACCGTGGCCGATCATAGGAGGAAATAAATATGGAAGCGCGTAATCGAGCCCTGAAAGACTGGTACGGAAAGATCCAACGTGGTGAAATCAAGCTCCCGCGTTTTCAGAGGTATGAAGCATGGGACCGGCAAAGGATATCCAGCCTTATCGAGACAGTTGTCCAGGACCTCCCGTTGGGCATCACTCTAACGCTGGACGCCGGCGATCAGGAAAAGTTCGTCTCCCGCTTTCTGGAAACAACCAAACCGCAAGACAAGCAGCGCGTACTCGAATATCTTCTGGATGGTCAGCAGCGACTCACCGCTCTTTGGCGGACATTTCACAATAACTACGAGTGGGAAACCTACTTCATCTACATCAAAGACTTCGATAAATATGATGGTGACCAAGACCAAGCAGATATGTCCGTTTTCTTCCGGGGGCGTTATATCAAGAATAATGGCGAGAAGTATCCCCTCTGGTGTGACGATCCGGCCCAGTGTCTGCAGCGGGGCTACATCCCCACGCACCTACTTAAGCCCGAAGACATTCAGAGAGAAATTGATGAATGGCTGGATAAGGCCACAGCTCCTCTGGAACCGGAGGGGGGCAAGGATGAATTAAAAGCATTCTACGATTTTCAGAAAAAAATAAGCGACCGGATCAGGGATCTGCGAGCGGTGATCGCCAACTACAACCTACCCTACCTTTCACTGCCCTCCCAAACTGACAAGAGCGTTGCACTGAACGTGTTTATCAAGATGAATACCAACAGCAAGCCATTGTCCCAGTACGACGTAATTGTAGCTGAGGTGGAAGACGTTATGGGCAGTTCCCTACACGATCTGCAAGACAAATTGGATAAGGAGTACCCCGATATCGGAGGGTACTCGGAACTGCCGGACCTGATCCTAACCACTTCCGCACTTTTACAGGGCGCCCTTCCAAACCAGCGCGGCGCTTGGGATATGGACAAGCGGGTCATGGTACAGAAATGGGGCGTAATGGAAGCCGGCTTAAATCGGATGGCCGAGTTCCTGCGAACCGAAGGCATCTATGACAGTCAACGCCTACCGACTAATGCGGTGTTGCCGGTTATCGCGGCCCTCTACGAGAACATTCCGAAATCTGGCGACAAGAGAGGGCAGGACGAGCTGCTGCTGAAGAAATATCTCTGGTATGCGTTTTTCACCGACCGCTACGAAAATTCTGCGGCGACCCATGGTTTTTATGATTTCATCGCGCTCAAGGGATTGATTAATGGAGAGAAAAAAAAGGACGGCAACCGGTACGTTGAGGCGGATGTTCCGATCTTCAGCGATCACAGGCTCGTCGATAAGGAAGAGCTGTTAACTGCCGAATGGCCTAAGCGGGCCACAATCCGTGGTCGCGCGATTCTCGCAGTAATTTGTCGCCTGGGAGCGATGGATTTCTCGACCGGCGAGCCATTAAGTGCGAGCAATATCGAGCAACGTCATTATCATCATGTGTATCCGGACGCGTTGTTGAAGGAGGCCGAGAGTCAGAGCTTTCTTGCGCTTAACTGTGCCCTGATTTCAGACAATACGAACATGACGATTGGGCGTAAGGATCCGGTTGAATACCTGAAGGATCGCTACAAATGGACTTCAGAGGAAATCGTGACAGAGCGGCTTCAGTCCCACCTGATCCCGATCCCGGAACTTGCCAATGGGGGTTACGAGGGACTTGCCGATGCAGAAAAAGTGTGCAAGCTCCGTAAGGATTTCGGGCGATTCCTCAAGAGGAGGGCAGAGCTGGTTATGAAAGCGGTCCGCTTGCTGGCTGATGGTCGGCAACTCAGCGCTTCGATGTTGTTCAGGGATGAACATAATGAGGAGCCTGCATGACCCCACCCGCGGGTGGCGCAGACATGGCGTATTGTGCCATGTCTGCGGCCCAGTGGCATCAATCCCGGGTGACGCTAGTAATGGCCGCTGTCCAGCCGAACCTTGCCGTGGAACGTGCGGTGAACGTATGTGCTGTAAACGACAACCCCGATCATGCCAACGACGTTGGCGATGAACGAGGTGCGCAGGGCCAGGGGGGAGGACGCCGCATTGTAAATGTTCAGGCTGTATTGCGGATTGAGGGTTGAGGTGAGGAGATCGGGAAAGACCGTGAGCACCGCCGATCCCATCAGCCCCATGATGACCAGCGTGGAAGCGCGGAAGGCTTGGTTGTTGTGGTCTTCCTGCCGGCACAGGAAGCCGTACACGAGGCCGCCCAGGGTTAGCAGAGGCAGCACCCAGGCAATCGCGTGAGCCTGGAAATTGCGGCCCGCAGAAGGACGCACCGCAAACGTCGCCACTGTGACGATGACCGCCATCCCCGCCGCCGCCCACCAGAGACTCCGCGACCACTTCTCAGCCCTCGCGAGCAGCGCGCCCTCCGTCTTCACGCGCAGATAGTTCGCTCCGTGCCAGGCGAGAACGGCCACGCTCAGAAGACCCGTGAGCAGCGAATAGGGATTGAGCAGCAAGGCGAAGGTTCCCTGGAAATATCCATTCGGCCCGATCGGCAATCCCTGCACCACGTTGCCCAAGGCAACTCCCAGCAGGAGCGCCACCAGAAGGCTTCCCACCCAGAAGCCCGCATCCCACAAGCTCCGCCAAAGCGGATCGGCCACCTGGTTGCGAAACTCAATCGAGATCCCGCGCAAAATGAGAAGCCATAACAACACCATCAAGGCCAAATAGAAGCCGCTGAAGCCCGAAGCATAAACTCGCGGGAACGACACGACGAGCATGCCTCCGGCGGCCAGCAGCCAGACCTCGTTGCCGTTCCATACCGGGCTAATGGAATTCACCACCAGGCGGCGCTCGTCATCGTCGTGCGCCACCCAAAGCGACAATGTTCCCACGCCCAGGTCATATCCATCCAGCACCGCGTAGGCCGTCAGCATGGCGCTAAGCGCCCAAAACCAAGCGACGTTCATCGGTATCCTCCTTCCTTGATGGCAATCACCGCGGCTACCGGCGGTGGCATAGCTATCCTGGCCATGAGTTTTCACGGGCGAGACGCCCGTGCCACATTGTTCAAAAACCAGCCGCAATACTTGCGGCCGGGACGCTTTCTTCCGGGCCGTGGTGGATGATGCGCGCCACCAAAAACAAAAAGAGGATGCTGAGCATGGCATAGATTCCGGCAAAGCCCAGCGTCGTAAAGACCGTTTCACCGGCGGCAACATTGGTGGAGGTTCCCGCGTGGGTCAGCAGCAGGCCGTAAACCAGCCACGGCTGCCTCCCGACTTCGGAAACAACCCATCCGGCCTCATTGGCAATGTAGGGGAAAGGAACGCTCAGCATCAGCATCCAAAGGAACCAGCGGCTGGAGTAAAGCTTGCGCCGCCACAAAAGGAAAAGTCCGATCAGCATCTGGGCAATAAAGATCGTTCCGAGCCCCACCATGATGTGATAGGTGTAATACGTCAGCACCACCGGAGGCCAGAGATCGCGGGAATATTTGGACAGCCCCTCGACCGTCGCGTGGAAATCCCCGTAGGCGAGGAAGCTCAAAAACTCCGGCACGTAGAGGGGATCGATCAGAATGCCTTTTTCGGTGTCGGGCATGCCGATAATCGCCAGCGGCGCGCCCTTCTCCGTTTCAAAAAGGCCTTCCATGGCGGCGAGCTTGGTGGGCTGGTACTGGACAACGTTCTTGCCATTGAAATCGCCGGTGGGGAAAAGCTGGGTCAGCGCGAGAATCACCCCGGCAACCACCGCCGTCTTGACGGACAACCGGGCGAACTCCAGATGGCGGTTCGAGAGAAGATAGAAAGCGCCGACGCCCCCGATCACAAAGGCGGCCGCGAGCAGCGATCCATTGATGACGTGCGCGTACTGCCATCCGGCATAGGGATTGAACAACACCGCCCAAAAGGACGTGAGGCGCACTCCGCCGGAGGGATCCAATTCGTACCCCACAGGATGCTGCATCCAGGCGTTGGTGGCCACGATGAAGTAACCTGAGAGCAAAGAGCCAAAAGCAACGCCCAGCCCGGCGAGCCAATGGAGCGTGCGTCCCACCCGGCGTTCACCCGCCAGAAACATGCCCAGAAAGCCCGACTCCAGGAAGAAGGCATAGACGCCCTCGAGCGGAAGCATCTGCCCGAACACGCCGCCTCCGAAACTCGAAAACCTGCTCCAGTTGGTTCCGAACTCGAATTCCAGCGGAATCCCCGTCACCACTCCCAGCGCGAAATTGATGGCGAAGATTTTGGCCCAGAATTGGGCCGCGTCGGCGTAGCGTCTGTCCTTGGTCACGATGTGGAGGGTGGAAAACAGGGCGATAAAAAACCCCAGCCCCATGGTGAGAATGGGGAAGAGATAATGAAACATTACCGTGAAGGCGAACTGGATGCGATGGGCAAAAACAGCTTCGCTCATAAACTCTCCTTCTGAACGATCGATCCTGCTTCCCGGAAGCAGACGGAAACTGCAAAGAGCGAGCGCCGATCTCCCCAGCGCAGCAGGCAGCTCTCCTGGCTGCTGGAACCCGCATTGAGCACCAAAACCCTCACGCGATCTGGAGTCCTCCGGTTCCCGGATTTTGCGTTGCGGCGACGGAGGGAAAAAGCATTTTCGCAGTCCTCCGGACACCCAACGGAGCGAGATTGTTTGCCCTTCAGAATATCATCTATAGCAGAGATTCGCGAGGACGCGGCGCTTGGAAAACCATGATACCAAACCCCACACTCGGCCCGAATGACCAGCCTTCGAGAGGTCGCAGGTTTTCGCCCTCGGCCGGAAGGCCGCTGGCTCATTGCTGCGGTTTCGCTGCCGTCCCGCTCAGCCCCAGATCCGTCAGAATTTTAGGATTGGGATCACCCATCGCCAGCACATTATGGCAAGTGTCGCAATCCTGGGGAACCATCTTGCTGGGATCGTTGCTGGCGTGGAGAGTTCCATGGCAGCGGAAACATCCTGGAAAATTCATATGGCCAAGATTGTTGGGATAGGTTCCCCACGTCACCTTCATTTTGGGGAAAACGTTCTGGCAGTAGATCGCCGCCACGGCCTTTGCCGCCTTGGAGATTTCCGCGTGCTGAGATGTGAAAACGCCGGGATACTTTTCTTTGTAAAACTCCTCCAGCCCGGCGGAAATCTTCTCTGCGGCCTCGCTCTGGCTCGCATACTTCGCTTGAAGAAGCGCGACACCTTCCTTCTTAACATAGGGAAGCGACGGCGAGATATTCCCATCTGTCATCGCATTATCCATTGCCTCTCCCGGCAAATGGAAGATGTGCGTGGGCTGGTTGTGGCAATCGATGCAATCCATCACCCGGCCGGTCGCAGGATTGACGGTTTTGGGGTTGGTATTTTGGTCCACAAAGAGCGTCTTCTTTCCGGCCTGCGCGTTACTGTATTCAACCCACTGCATCTTCTGCCGGCTTTCATCCGATCCGTAGCGAATGGTGATTCCGGGGCCCACGTGGGCGCCGTGGATTCCACCCAGCCCATCGCCTCCGCCGATATGCATGAGCAAGACGGTCTTGGTCAGGGTGTTGGCCTCATCATCAGCGTATTGCGGAATGATCACCAGGCGGTTCCCTTCAAACCTCTCCGGCCAATGGCACTGCTCGCAGGTCTCGCGGGCGGGCCGCAAGCTGGTCACAGGGACCGGAATGGGGCGATCATACGTGTTGAAAGCTACCGCGAAAACCTGCCGGACTCCCGACAGCTTGCTGCGCACAAACCAGGAAGCTCCGGGGCCGATATGACATTCCACGCACGCCACTCGAGCGTGCGGCGAGTGCTCGTAGGCGACATATTCCGGCTGCATGACGGTGTGGCACGTTTTGCCGCAGAAGGTCACACTGTCCATGTAATTGATGCTGCTGTAAGCCAGCTGGCCCATCATGATCACGTTGATGAACGTCGTGACGCCCACAAAGAGAAGCAGTTTCCGCAGCTCATTGTTCTTAAAGTCAAGAGGCGGGAAATAAGAGGGGTAAATGCCCTTGTGCCGCTCGCGGCGCGATCGCAGAACGATCCCCAGGGGAATAAGAATCAGCCCCCCCAGGAAAATCCCGGGCAAGACCATGAAAATCAAAATCCCGATGTAAGGACTGCTCACTTCCCCGCGGACAATGGTGGGTAATAAATAAATCCAGAAGACCGTGGCCGTAGTGACCAGCACCACCCCGATGCGGCTCAACCAATTGCCGGAGAGATAAACGTACGGAGAAAGCCATTTTCCCAGCCCATTATTCAGTTTAAACATCCGTGCTGTTTTCCTCCTCGGGCTCCGTGGAACTGTCAGGCGTTTCGTCTTCCGGCTCGGGCGGCTCTCCCTCGCGCCGCCGGACGCTGCGGCCCGTCAGCCATGCCGGATCCATCGGGTAGACCTCGGGATCAAAAATCACCGAGTACAGGTGCCAGACGACGATGGCCAGGGCCGCCAGAACAGCCTCGTAAAAATGGACAGCTGTCGCAAAATCCAGAAAGCTCTTGGGCAGCCAGGCGAGCACTAGATTATGCGCCCAGAGCATCAGTCCGGTGATGCTCATCAGCACCGCTCCCCAAACCACCGCCCAGTATTCAGCCTTTTCCACGTAGTTGTGATCCGCGCGCCGGGGACGGTTCCGTCTCAGCCCCAGATTATACGCAAAGGTCTGGAAACCCTCGCGCGCATCGTCAAGCCGCGGCCAGAGGCTCTGCCAGTGAAGTCGCAGCCGCCGGCTCTTCATCAAGGAAATCACATGAATTCCTGCGACGGCCATGAAGACCACGGCGGCAATCCGGTGAACGAAGCCGCGTAACGCCCATCCCCACACCAGCAAAGGCCGAGCCCACCAGCCGTCCGGATACTTGAGCGCAAAGCCCGTCCACACCAGGACCGTGAAGGAAAGCAGGAGAAGGACGTGCTGGAGACGTTCCATCCCATACATCCGGATGTCGTTTGCCTCGCCGGGCTGCGCGGCCGGCTGAAAAACTGAAGGCAGACGGGCTTGCTTGATCCTTCGTAAACGCAGGTCGGCCAGCTTGCGAATCCAGTCCCCGGCGTTGTGCAAGAACATCAGCCCGATCAGGAGCGGAATGAGGAACAGGTAAAAATTCCGAATCCAGCGAACCCCGGCGGGCTCGGCCAAGCCTGGGAGTTCGTGAATTGGTCCCAGTGCAAAGCGATCCCCCGCGCCGGGATGGCACTTGCCGCAGGTTTTCGGCAGATTCTTGGGATTAATGGTCGAGCGCGGATCGGAAGAGGGAAGGATAAGATGGATCGCGTGGCAACTGGCGCAGTTCGCCACAGTTTCAGAACCCTCCTTCAACGCCATCCCGTGGAAGGAAGCATCGTAACTCAGGAGGCGGTCCCGAGGTAAGTTAAACTTGCTGACGAGTCTTACGTTCCCGTGACACTGCCCGCAGGTTTCAGGAATGTGCGTCGCAAAAACCGTCGAGCTGGGATTCGTAGGGGGCTCGACACTGTGAGCGGTGTGACAGGTGGTACAGACCGGAGCTTCGTACACGCCCCGCGCGATCGCCTGGCCGTGAACGCTCGATTGGTATTTCTCATAAATCTGCCCATGGCAGGCGCCGCATAATTCCGGGATGGACTTCTTAAAGGCCCACGTGTTGGTCCTTTGCAACTGGTGAGCGTCGCCGTGGCAAACCTGGCAGTCAGGCGCCGCCTTGTTCCCGCCGGCATGGGCCACGCCGTGGGCGCTCCGGGCATACTCCGTGGCTTGCTTGGCGTGGCATTGGCCGCACGTCGGCAGCGCAATATTCTTGGGATGAGGGAAGACTTTGATTCCCGTGTGGCAGGTGGTGCAGCTTAAGCCCGCGTGTGCGGAACTCTTGAGGGCTTGAGCCTTATCGGTATGGCAGGCGGTGCAGTCAAGCCCGCTGGAGGTTTGCGCCCGGCCTGACGTTGAGAGCCCCAGGAACAGGATGCACAGGAACAGGGAACGGGACCGGGCGCTCATGGTTCGTAGTTGTTGCCAGTAGTTCAACTTTCATCCCGGTAATTTCGCACCTTGCTGCCAAATGGAGTAGAGATACATACCGGCGATCACCAGACCGTAAACAACAACCACGACGGTGAGGATCTTGCCCCATCGTTCGATCACGTCCAGCCTTCGAGAGAGCTTGACCTGCGCGGTCACTGCGGGAGCATCGCTTTCCAGTACGTGTAGCGTCTCGTCTTCGTGGCTGGCTATCATACTGCGGTAAATGGCCAGCACGAGAACAACAACAGCAAGCGGTATCCAGATTACTAAATAAGGGACGAGGTTCATGTCTACCCTCCGATCCGTGATCCTGCGGCGCTTTCCGCCGAGGAGGCTCCCCCCTACTACTATTTCTTTTGCTCAGCTTTCGCTTCGCACTTCTTCAAAGCCTTGCTTTGCTTGTAGCACTTGCCCACCGCATTGAGTTCCTTGGAACCCAGTTTCACATGGCAGGTCGTGCAGGCCGATTTCTCCTTCTTGGCGATTTCCATGGTGCCAAAAGAGGAGATCGAGGACAGCCCGATTCCGGTGGCGATTACCACGATGAACAACCCCGCTTGTAATGCCTTATTATTCATTTGCGTTCCCTCCGGCCTGACCTATGGAGTGGGTTAAGTCTTTTCCCTTTTCGATTCGACCTTATTTCTTTAAGGTACGGATATAAGCAACCAAATTGTTGATTTGTTCCTTGCTAAGCTGGCTGCCGTACTGAGGCATCATCTTCTTCCCTTTCGCGATGACATCATAGATCTGCGTGTCCGTTTGCTTCTGAACTACTTTTGAGCGAAGGTCGGGCACCTTCATGCTTTTTCCCATGGGGCTATCGCCGCTGCCATCCTTGCCGTGGCACATGGCACACTTTCCGTCAAAAAGCGACGCCCCGGCTTTCGTATTGCCTTTCGCCCAGACGCCGGGCGCCAGCACCGCAAGATAGGAGCCAGCCACCAAAGTTGATAAAGCCAAAAGCGTTATTCTGCGAGTCAGCTTCTTCACGTTTTTCCTCCTCACGTGCAGGCCGTCAGCCTGCGGAACTTTGGTTCGAGCAAACTCTTTCGCCGTAGCTACAACGCAGAATAGCACGAACCCTTTTAGAAATCACGCGTCCAGCGGATCATCAAAATATTGGCGCTGAAGTTGTTAACGGGAATGATCTGCTGGATGTAATAGGTCCGTTGCAGGTCAACCGAAAGCGTGCCGGCCTTTGGGAAGTTAAAATAAACCGAGCCGGTCCCAAGCGGCCATGTTAGCGGCCCATAAACGGGGCTGATCCCGCCTTCCTGGCCCAACCCGGTGGTGCGGTCAAAGTTCCCGGTAAAGCGGATGCCGAAGTACTTACACGGTTGGGCATCAAAACCTGCCTGCCATACCCGGTTGAGCGCCTGGTCGCGCAGCGTGTCCGTCGTCCCGGGCGTCGGCACTCCGCGCTGCCAGGCGATAATTCCGGAAGCAAACTCGTTATCGTAGGTAAAGCCGGCAAACAGTGAATATTTGGGGTTCACCGTATAAGTCAGCATGGTGGAGTTCGTCTGGACTTTGCCCTGATAGTCCACAGCCAGCAGCTTTTGATTGACGATGTACACTTCGTCGCTCAGGGTGAACTTCTTACTCAGGTGGAGGTTCCCAACCACGCGCCCGGTGGTGTTGGTGTGCGGAGTAAGCGAGGTGTAGGAAGCGCCGTTATTGAAGGTCTGAATGTTTCCCCGCACATCGAACCACTTGCTGGGTCTGTAAAAGGCGCTCAGGATGGGTGACACGGCGTGGTTTCGAAGGGTGCGGGCGGGATCTGCCACGCCGTCTTCCAGCGCTTCGACGTCCGACTTGAACACGGTGACACCGGGGCTGATCACCAGATTGTTTAGCGGCGTAAAGATCATTTTGAAATCGCCTTCGTGCATCCCGAACTTCCAGTCATTGGACACGGACCCGTTTGCAGGAGTCGTTCCGTTGAGCAAGCTGGTGAAGAGCCCTTCGGTCGTGGTTGTAAACCTCGTATAGCGGTAATCGAGGTCGATGTCCCACCAAGGCTTGACGTGAAGTGTGAAACCCTGTTCAGCAATGTTGTTGGGCTCGCTGACGGTTGACCTGCCGCTTTGAGTCACGGAATACACGGCGGGGTTGGTACCGTTGAAGGACTGGTCGAAAGTGGCGGGACCGCTGTAGCGGTAAAACAAGTAGCTGCCGCGCGTTTCCAGCCACGAATACGGCTTGCCGGTATAAGAAAATTCGCTGACCGGCGTCGTCAGCCTCCGGTAGTCACTCCAGGAGGTATTTGCGAGAAGCGCGTTCGCTGTCCCGGCGATGGACAGCTCCGACGGACTGGCGTTGTTGAGTGTCATATTTTCATCGTAGGTCTGGTAACCGATGTTGTAATGGAAGTTCCAGTTGCGCCACGTGTAGTCGATGCCTCCTGTAATACGGTTCGCATTATCAAAGATAGGGGCATACAGGGAATAAGCGTTCGCCCGGGCAAAACCTCCCCAGCTTCCCGGCGAATCCAGGAAGTCCGGCGAAAAGGTAGTGAAGGTGGCGCCGCTGAACGACGTCCGGTAATACTGGAAGTTGAAACGCAAATTGTTTGTGGCGTGCAGCGTAAAGTCAACGGAGCCGATTTTCCGCACGTTGGCCCAGTCGTGATTGTCGGTGAGTCCCGGAGTGTTTGCGGTCGGGATGATGACGTTGTCGTTCTGGTTCCAATAGAAATACGATTGGCGCCAGTTGACGCGCAAATCGTAAAGCTTGGACTTGGACAGGGTAAACTGAGCGCCGGGATAAGGATCCCCTCCCATACCGCTCATCGTGAGTGAAAAATTATCAGCAAACGGATTCGTCCCGTCGTTATGGCCGAACATATTGAAGTCCATGAGCCGCGGCCCATTTTGGAGGTTGTAGAGCTCCTGGAACATCGGTTCATAGCCTTTGACGTCCGTAAAACGATACCCTGCACTGGCCGACCCCTGGACCCCGAACCCTCCCCACTGGAGTGGAGGCTGGCTCTGGTCCTGTGCCTTGAGCACCGGGAGGGCCATCATTAAAGTTGCCATCAAGAAGAGCAAGTAACGTCCGATTCGCACGCGACACCTCCTATCGCTACCGCAGCAGGTACTCATCAAAATTTGATCCATGGATCGCCACATGGCAGCGTGTGCAGTCTCCAGAAGTCTGGAATCCACCCCGGCCGTGCGGCACATTCGCCTGGCCGTGAAATCCTGTTACCGCCGGCGACGTGTGAACGACGGTATGGCACTGGAGGCACAGCAGCCGCTGCTCGCGCCGCTTCAGCAGGAAGTTATTCACGCTTCCGTGCGGAGTGTGGCAACTCGTGCAACCGTCAACTCTCACGACCGCATGTTCATAGACGAACGGGCCGCGCTTCTCCACGTGGCATTTGACGCAAGTCTCCCAATTGGCCTTGGCCAACTGGAAGTGATTCATGGTGCCGTGAGGGTTGTGGCAATCCGTGCACTTCATGAAACCCTCGGGAACCCGGTGATGCTCCGGCAGGGCGAATTGCGCCTGCACGGTGCGATGGCAGCTTTCGCAAAGACCCGGTTGGGGTTCCTTGAGCAGGCTGTTGCTAAGCCAGCGGTTTTCCTCCGGCAGTTTCGGAACCGAGAAGAAGTTGCTCTGGGCGGAGCCTAGCGCCACCTTCTTGGGATTTTCAGCAGCATCGACTAAGTGCGGAGAGTGGCAATCCTGGCATGAGACCCCGGCAGACAAGTGCATGGAATGGCCATAGCCTTCCTGCCGCTTGCCGCTTTCGTGACAGGAAAGGCAGCGCTCCGAGTTCTCTTTGGGGCTGGCCTTGAAACTGAAGATGAGTTTCATACCCGCTTCCATCTTTGCGGGATCCCCTGCCGCTGCTTGCTCAGCCTCCGCATGGGCCCGGCCCGGCCCGTGGCAAACCTCGCACCCGCTAACGGTCTTGGGGCCGGATGCCGAGGCGGCGGGTTGGGCTTCTGCCGACGACTGTCCTTTCAGGGTCATCAAGTAGTCCACCAGATCGTTGATCTTCTTGGTCGACATATCCGGAGGGAGCGTGGGCATAATCGTTCCTGCACGCCGCTTGAGCATTCGGTCCATCAACTCCTCGCGTGTCCGGCGGGCCCCTATGTCGTCCATGGCCGGTCCGCCCGTTCCTCCCTTGCCGCCAATCTGGTGGCAGCCCGCGCACATCATGTCGTTATAAATCTTCCTCCCCGCTGCGACGGAAGGTGATTCTGCCGTTCCGGGAGCGGCGGCCACCGACTGGACGGCCTCACCTTCTTGAGCGTGGGGTGTCTTGAAAAACTCCTGAGCTTCGGCGCGGTGGCAGCCGGAACAGGTCTCGGCCCCAACGTAGTCGCCTGGGTTGCCTTCCACGGGCGCCTTCCAGGCAACGGAAGGACCCTTAACCGCAGCGGGCCGTCGCTGAGCGTAAAGGTTGGCCATGGCCAAAAACCCAAACACACCTATCAACAGTGCGCCACCTAAAATGAATTGCAGCAGTCGCTTCATTTCGCTCTCCCCTCTTCCGCTTTGTCTAGCCATTGGAGTCCTTTTCATTAGGCTTTCAGCACAAGCCGATATTCGAAACGTTCTTTGCTATGCTCGTCGAACGCGGCTGGAAGCAGAGTTGGAATAAGGTGGACCATCTTCTCCCCCACCTATGCGGCACGGAAACCTCTGTGACTTTTCTCACATCGTAAATCCGGCTACCGTATGAGTCAATATCATTGCTGATTTCACTGCCTGGAAAGATCGACAAACCCTTGTGAACTGTATAGGCCTTTACGCTGCCGACACAGCAACCGTCTTCTGTGGCGGAACCATGCTCCATGCTGATGATTCCTGCCCGGTTTTCGGGATTCATTCTGCTACTCTTTCCTGGACAGCCTGTACTTCCAGAATATACAGAACTCGATACGTATTTGTAGCAGCCTCGCCTTAACCGGGCAGTGAGCTTGCTCACGGGTCGATGTGATGGGCATCACAAAGCGCCTTTTCCCTTGAATTCTCGCGCCACAATAAAAATCGGCGGCGGCAACCTTTCCATGAGATGGGAACACCGCGGCCAAAGAATATCGATTTAGAGTTGCAAAACATAGTGACCGCTTTTTGTAGCTAGACTTCGACCAAGTAGCGGTCAGCGTTTTCCGCACTTACCGCACGCGGGAAGAGGATCGTATCTTCGAGTTGAACGTGGCGATGCAGATCCTGCTCAAGGGCTTTCAAGCCCCTGGCCAGCGCCTTCCAGATCGCGCTCCCTTCCAGCGGAATAGCGTAAGCGCCCGCGGCGGATTGGATCTTTTCCAGCCCAGCCTTCATCCCCTCGTGTCCCACCATGAGAACGTCGATGGGGTCCCGAACGCTTCCAAAAACCGGCCGAGCCAGGCGTTCTCCGCGCTCCACAGCCTCTTCCAGTTGGAGGATGTAGGGGAACAGCATCTGCTCCTCCCGGATCATGTGGGTGGTCAGGTTGTCGCTTAGATTCAGGAACAACACCTGGAGTGCGACGAGTTGGGGATAGTTGCGGGCATGCTGGTCCACCACTTGGGCCAGCAACCGTTCTAGCCTGCTGAGTTTCCGGAAGGTAAACCGATGGTGCTCGCTGACAATGTGGGAAATAAGAACGGAAAGATGTGCTTCAGACCAGGCTGAAGCCTCATGATGCCGCGGGACCGTTGCCGCGGAAGGCTCTGAAGAGTGCCGGGCTTTGGAAGCGCCGCGCGGCGACAGGCCGGGAACCCGTTTCAGGGATGGCGGGGTCTGGGGAATATGATTGCGCTTCCCTTTTCCCGGAGTCCTCGACGCTCTGGCGAACTCGGTGGTTACCTTGTGGGCGGCTCTGGTTTTTTTGGCTCTCATCTGCCCTCCTTTCTCGATTGGGCCGAGGATGCCGTTCTTCCAGTGATCGCCGTATTCTGCCAGGTCGCTGTGCCCTCTTAGCCGCGCTCCGCCTCAAGGCGCTCGCCCGGTCCATCCTGAGGCTCGGCCGCATACCCCTGCTTAAGCCGTCTTACCTTCGGGCGACCGTTCCGGACTCAAGGCGCTGGATCGCCTGTCGAAGCCAGCCTTTGACGACCTCCTGCATTTCCTGCCGTTCTTCGCCTTCTTCGAACAACTCCACAGTTCTTCCCGTTGCGTCGAGAGGAATTTGATGACACGGCATCGCCGCCGATTGCTTCTCGGGCGGGACGAAATCGATCAGCGGGCATTCGGCGCAGGGATGGGTTCGGTAGGGGTACCCATAATTCAGGCAGGTCAGCGAATCCGCAAACATCGTGGAAGTTGCGCTGGCCGGATCCCTAGCCCCGTATCCGCCTGTTTCGATATATTCCAGTTCGCGCTTGAGAATTGCCAGGATGTCTCGCTCGTCTTGTGGCATGGCGCCCCCTTGGAGAAATGTGTTTGAGGCTGCCCGCGCTCTCTTGGGCATTTTCAGTTCTCCTGCTTCGGCAGCCTAGAACAACTCAACCGCCCAAGCTGTGACGCCGATCACATTCCGATGTGCTCAAGCCTGATGCCCCGGGAGGGATCAGGCCGAAGTGGGTGCGCCGCCTCCCTTGCCAACTGAAGCACGACGCCCTGCGCCTAGCCTCTCCCGCTCGCGGGACCCATCGACAACTGAATCAGGCAGCGCGAGGCACGAACGTTGTTGCCCCCGGCACAGCGCGCCAGATCGCGTTGTGGACGAGGTATGCGACGTCCTCCCGGTCAAAAGGCGGCACCAGGAAATCGAAGGCGCCGCTATCGAGCACGTCAAGGCAAAAACTCACGTCAAGGCACGTTGACACCACGATCACGGGCACACCGGCCGTCTTTCCCAGAAAAAGAACTCCCTCCCAGTCCCCGTCCACAAGTAAGACCGCCGTGAACACCAACTGCGGAGGGTTGGGAGCTTTCAACCGCTCTTCGGCTTCGCTCAACCACCCGACCTCGCAAACGCGAAGGGGCTGAGCCTCGATCGCCGCCTTCAGGTCACACCAATATTCCGCACCGTCGCGGACCAGCAGGGCTGACGTTTCTCCCTCATTTCGCAACTGCGGCCGCGTTTTCACAGCAGCACCTTTTCGAGCGCCTTTTTCGCAAAGCACTCCCGCACCGCCGTAGCAATTTCATCGCAGGATGCCCATTTACCCACCCAACTGTTGGCGCCCAAGTCCGCGTAACGTTCCATGGCGCCGGGCGCCGGCATGCTCTCCGTCAACATGACCAGCGGTTGAATCTCCATTCGGCGGATTTCTTTCAGGAGTGCTTCGACGTCCATGTCCCAAAGGTGGTCGTCCACCAACACCAAGTCGAACTTTCGCGAACGCAGCGACTCTATCCCCTCATGGCCGCTCCAGGCCGTCGTGGTCTCGTAACCTTCGGTTTCCAGAAAGCACTCCAGCGCCATCAACACCCGCTCGTCATCGTCAATCACGAGAATGCTTTTTTTTCTGGATTCGTTCCGCATGAGACTTCCCTCCGTAACCTCTTGCTACGACTCCTGATTAAGTAACCCATAATCTTCCTTCCGCGCGCAGTGATAACAGTCACCCACCGCTGTGAGCGATGCCGCGAGTCATACGCTTCTCATGTAAAGGCCGGGGGCGGCTGGATGGCAACATTACTTCGCAGGGATCGTGAACAGGCACAAGCAATCGTCGACAGGGTAGAAGGCCTCCCCCGGCATGGCCGGTGACGGTTTCGGTTAAAGAGTGGAAGAGGCCGTCCCGCGGAAGCGGGACGGCCTGGGTAGTTTTCAGGAAAAGAGGCTAATGCACGGTGAGTGACACTTGGGTTGAGTGAGCCAGGCTGCCACTCGTGCCGGTGATCGTCAGCGTGTAAGTCTTGGTGGGCGTGTGATTACCGATGCTGACGGTCAATGTGGACGTGCCGGAGCCGCCCGTGATGGTCGCCGGGCTGAAGCTCGCGCTGGACTGCGGAGGCACGCCGCTCACGCTCAAGTTCACGCTCCCGGTGAAGCCGGACGCAGGCGTCACGGTCACCGTGTAACTGGTGCTCGAATTCCGGCTTACCGTCTGGGTCAACGGCAATGCGGAGATTGAAAAGTCGCCGCCGCCCGACGTTGGCGGATTGACCGTCAACGTAGCCTGGGCGCTTGAACTGTTGTAGCTCGCCGTGATGGTAACGGAGGTCGTGCTGGCGACTGAACTCGTCGTCACATTGAAATTCGCACTGGTCGCGCCAGACGCCACGGTTACGATCGAGGGAACCTGAGCCGCCGAGGTATTGCTGCTGGAAAGCGAAACACTAATCCCGCCCGACGGCGCGGCAGCGCTGAGGGTCACCGTGCCCGTCGATGAGCTTCCACCTGTGACGCTCGATGGGTTGAGGCTGACCGAAGAGACTGTCGGGGAACTTGAACCCGACGAACAACCCGGGAACGCGAAGGAAGCGATCTGGGTGCTCCAGTTGAAGACGCCGGTGGTTTTTAAGTACTCGTTGGTGTACCAGAACGTGCAGTCGTTTGTGGGATCGACGCTCATGCCGCTATAGTCGCCCCAGCGGCTGTAAGTCGTCTGCGAACCCGTGCCGTTGATCACGTTGGTCTCAGCTTCCATATTACCCAAGGAATCGCTCGGCGTGCGGCCCGTGAAATAAATCGCGGGATACATCCCGCTGCTCGATTCGCTGTAGCCGAGGGCGACGTCACCCAGCTTATCCATGGCGATGCTGGGCATCCAGCGGGAATTCGTATAGTCGGGCGAATACGTCCCTTGCTGATAGACGGCCGGGCTGCTGCCGGGGCTGCGGATTTCATACCACCGGACTCCCGTGTTGCCATTGCCGGTATCCACGGACTGGCTGGCCACCAGCGACTGGTAAGTTCCGAAGTTGCGGTACGCCAGGCGGTACATCAAGCGATCGCCCAGAGAGTCGAGAGCGTTGTTCGTTCCCGGTTGCGGGATGCAGGCGCCGCCGCCGCAAGCTTCATTAAAAGCTGCCACATTGGACACACTGACCGGCCCGTTAAAGCTGGAGCTGCCAACGTTCGACCAATCCACGTGGAACGTCCAAAGGTTGAGGGAATTGCTTCCGAAATTCAGGTAATAGTCGGGCGCACCCGAGGGAGGCGCCGCCGTCGTTCCTGACAAATTCGGGATCGCACCATCGAGATCGGAAGGCAGCATGGTGCCGTAAAAGGCGCCCAGCGGGCTGGTGCATTGCATGGTTGCGTTGCCGTTAGCCAGCATCGAGCTGCGGTCCGCCACACAAGCCGTCGGGCCCAGATAGCTGTTGCCCTGGAACGTGTTGAAAGAGATGTAGTAGCCGTCCGGCCAGACCGCCAGTTTCGGGTAATCGGGGAAATATTTCATGTTGTTTGGAACCGCGAACTGGTAGAGATTGTATTTGCCCGTGGCATCTGAAGTTTTGGAAACAGCGATGCAAAGATAATAAGGCTTCGTAAAAACCGGTTGCATCATCACCCAGCGGCCAGCCTGCTTGTCATATTGGGCAATCGGATCGCCACTGTTATACGTAGCACAGGCGCCGCCGAGAGATTGCCATAGAGTGTTGCCGAGGTTCGGACCGAGAACTAAGGCGCCGGTTGATTTGTCGAACACGGCGTAGGAGGCGTTCACCCATTGCACGTATTGCGTGGCTCCCGCGGCTCCGTTGGTGTCGGGCGGAATATAGCCAACACTGTAATTGCCGAGCCCCTCGCCGATACCTAGAAAGCCGAGACCTGCCGTCGCAGCCAGTGGGCTGGCGGTACCCGGCTGCTGTAGGGCCGGGTCGAGACGCGGCGCGAAAGGAAGCGGGATCGGATGCGTGGGCCGCAAGGGTATCGCATGCCGCACCGCCTGCTCAGGCGGAGAAGGCGGAATCTGATAGAGCGGCGGCGAAACGGCGTGCCGGACAGCTTGAAGAACTACGATCTGCGTTGACTGGCCTTGCGCCCCGGCCAAGCCAGCCTGCAGGGCTACGGCCATCACCACCGCACAGACGATAATTGCCAAACCAGCGATCCGCTTCGCCATTTTACCCCTCCTCGGATTCACCGTAATTCGAACGAACGGCGTTCCCTTGCCTGCTGCATCATGACACTCTACGCCGAGTGTCAACCGTCATTGTAAACGAACACTGCGCCTGCGACGGTTCCTGACACCCAACCCGATGCACGCCGCAGGCGCCTGCTCTGTTGCCTTGATCCTTAACTTACGTTAACTTACCGTCGAGGTCCGCCGCCCGGATGCCCCATAGCACCGCCACCCGCTCCTCCCATCGGGCTTGCGCCACCCGGAAAGCCGCCGCCGCCAAAACCTCCGGAACGTGCTGCACCTTCCGAACGACCCGTCCCTCCGGCTTGGCCAAAGCCCGGACGATTCCCCTGCCCCATGCCTTGCTGCGATTGCAGCCCTTGCAGGTGGGCAAGCGCCGTATCGTGTCCCTTTTGCGAGACCTCGATCGCGTGCTGGATGTGAGAACGAGCTTGTTCAGGAACCTTGCCGAGCAGGTTTTCAAGAACCTGGGTATGCTTGCTGGTGGCCGTCTGAACGCGATTATAAGCGTCTTGCTGCTGCGATGGGCTGCCTTCGAGGCGTCCCTGGCCGAGCGCGGTGTTCAAGCCTTCCGTACCGCGGTCGTAGTTGGTGAGTGCGGTTTCGAGGCCCGACGTGTCACCGGCTTTGCCTCGCTTCTCAGCCTCTTTCAGATACTGCTGGTTCTGTTTCAGTTGTTGCTTTACTTGCTTGAGCGTCAAAGTCGATTGGTCATTGCTTGCTTGCTGCCCAAACGTGCTTGCGGGTCCGGCGAGCAAAACACAGGAAACAATGAGTACGCTCAGCGTGACTAATCCCCTCGTGCGTCGCATACGTTCCTCCTTATAGGGAAAATTGACTCTCCCCCCTCCGATGCTGCCCCCCGTTACAAGGTTGCCATCATTAAGCCCCATAATCGGGTATGCAAACAAGCAACGTCGATCAGCCCCCTGTCAGAGATAATCCCATGTCTCGCAGAAATATCACTACCATTGCTTTTCCGCAATGGTACCAAAGTACCGGCACTCAATCTGTCCTGAAGGACAGCTCTCTCGCTTTCAGAAGCGAGCGTGAGCCATTCTAGGCTTTAGGCGCAACCGAGTCAAGTAACCGGTAGTGGGTCATTTTGACGTAGAGGCGGCTTTATGCCGCCACATGGCGAGGTAAACTCGCCGCTACCCCAGCCAAATTGATCCACCACCAAGTAACCACTTGGTTAATCCTGACACCTGAGAGCCCTTCGGCCATGACCCCCAGGCATGGAAACGGAAAAGCGCCTGTGCGCAATAGAAGGTTCTTGCGCTGCGTCCCCCGAAGGCCTCGCCAATATAAAGCCCCACGGGCCGCCGCCGTTCAACCAGCGTATAACTCCTCTACGCCGTTGTTCTTATAACAAGATCGCGCCCAACCCAGGTCTTTACCCGCTGTCGCTACCAGGATTTTAGCAACAGTAATGCGAGGAATCACCCGATTGAGATGCACGTGGTTTGCGGTCTAAAGTGAGATGCTATCGAGAAATCTTGTGGGCAAGGGTCGCGTTGATGCTGACTGACGAAAGAAGTGTCAAAGACTCCCGGTCGTTGATGCTGAACCTGTTGAAATTCAGTCAGATCCCTGCGGACTCCACTTGCGCAAGGGGGAACCGTATGCGGGAACTGGTGAAAAGGCTATGGCATGAAGAGGAAGGAGCGAATCTCTCCGAATACATCTTGCTCGTGGTGCTGATTTCCTTGGTTGCGGTCACGGCGGTCGCGCGGTGGTGAACCCGCGTAAGCATTGCGGACTTCAGCCCTCAGTCGAACACGATGCCTATTCCTAGTGTTGCGTGCGGCAAATTGTATTACTTATACGGAAGGACCCATTTGTTGTAGCGCCGGGTTTTACGCCCGGCATACCGCCCTGAAGGGCGGCGCTACAGGTAAACGTATTTTCCAAACGCAACACTAGCCGAAGAACCACCGTGCAGCCGTGTTGACTATTGGAGCGTGTACGGCTGTGAACTCCTGGCATAGGCCGGGTCGTCCCTGAACCCTCAATTCCCTCGGTAAAGCGACCCTCTACAGGTTGATCCTTCAAATAACATCTCCTTGAGAATCAGGTCCTTGCCTGCCTCCATTATCAGGCCTTTGTTCGTCTCAATTGGAGGAATCACCGAATTGTTTTGCACGTCGTCTCTGCCCTAAGATTTGAATCGGAGGGTAACCATGTTTACTCAACGTGCGGGGGCGGCGGTTGTTCAAAAGGTCAAGAGCGCCTCATGTTCGCCAGCGAACTGGCCGACATCCCTTAACAGCGCTGCCAGCTCAAGGGCGCAAGGGGTGACCGCGTGAGACAACTGCTGAAAAGGTTATGGACCGAGGAGCGTGGACAGAGCCTCTCGGAATATGCCTTGCTGCTGCTTCTGGTGTCTTTGATCGTGGTCGCCGGAATGAAGGGATTGGCGTCCGGCGTGGACCATGCCTATATGAAAGCATCCACTCGCATAATAGCCGCCGGCAATACGGAATCCATCACCACCGACCCCATCGGCAATGTCGATCCCAATCAACCCGCAAGCACGGCGAGGACCACCGGTCCCCGGTTGGCAACGAGTGGCGAAAAGGTTTATACGCGGCCGCCCCATTGGGTCACGCCTCCCAACGAAACAGGTTATGGAGGAACGGTTCCGCGCTAAGCGTTGGCATAAGATCAGGAGCGAGCGGGTCTTCAGGTTTCGCGAAACGAGGTTCCTCCCAAAGTAACCGTATGTTGACCGGCGGTGGTGGTTTTTTCAGTGATCGGCCGGACCGCCGGACAGAAGCTCAATCGCATAATCACCCTCCGAGACATTTACTCCTCAATCAATAACTCTAGCCTATTCAGGTATTTATTCGCAAACATTTGGGGTGTTTACTCCCACTATTTCGTGGAATCACCGAATTGCGCAGCACATTATTTGCACCCTATGATCACAACTCCTTGCTACAAGCTCTGCGGGGGGGCCACAGATTTAATTGTCGAAGAGCTTTCATGGGATCCTAATGTTCGGCACTGAATTGGTCGATACCAAGTCAGCAGGGCACAGACGTTGTCCACCTGAGGAGGCACCGCATGAGAGCACGCTTGTTGAGGTTATGGCGGGAAGACGCAGGACAGGATCTGACGGAATACGCCTTGCTTCTCTTCCTGGTCTGCGCGATTGCGGTGGTGGCGGTGCGGGGCTTTGCGTCCAGCATGAGCAATATGTATTCCCAAGCATCCCATCAGGTTATAGCCGCTGGGCTTAAAGGGTCCGATGCCGGGAGCTCTTTGGGTTATTCGCACTCGTCCCACATCGCTTCCCAGCAAAAGAAATTTGGCAACGACATTCTGAACAAGACCGTTGTTGTCCATTCGACGAAACCCTAAAACAGCCTTTGCCGCAGTCGGAAGGTTGCGATTTACCGGCTCCTGCCGAGCCCCCCGAAAAAGCAGCCCGCCCCAAGCAGATATCCCAGGTCATAATAGAAACCCGAGTTAGGGAAAGCATAGATCCTCACGTCCAGGAAGATGCTCGCGATAAAACTGAAAAGCATCGTAAATCCTTGAAATAATCCCAAAAGGAATCCCGGCGGTTCGATGGCCTCCAGGCTCGGCTGGTGTGCACAGGCCGCACAACATAAAGCGATCAGGAGGAGGAGCAGGAGCGATCGGTGGCGTCGGGAAAAGTCCTTGATTTGGCGCATAGGGCCTCCACTTAAACTTGGCGGAAAAGGGGTGGCGCAACCCTGTTCTTCAGGGCTGCGGCTTCTGTCGATGCTCGGAACCCCAGAGTCCAAAACGACTGTGCTCTGTACAGCCCGCACCAACGGAGAAACTCCCCCGCCTGTATACACCTTCCGGCACTGCGTCTGCAAGGCAATATTGGGCTTCGAACCTCTCACCCTGCGGGCGCCGGTGTTTAGGTCGCAAGGCCTCCGCTCCCTGGAAGTTGCCCGATGGTTGGTGGTGGGTCAATTGGGCTGGCGTAGCGGCGAGTTTACCTCGCCCTGTGGCGGCATAAAGCCGCCTCTACGTCAAAATGACCCGCCACTCAACGGTTCGATCCGGTGCAACGGAAGGCCAAGTTGGGGTATGCTGTGACGGCCACCCATCGGCGCGCCTATTGAGTTTTGCACTTGAGATGTTCATTCTCTAATGGACGCAGGCCAATTCTATTGGTAGGGGGAAATCCATGCGAATCAAATTCCTTTTGCCGGCATTGATCCTTCTGGGAAGCGCCGTTGCAATGGCTCAAAGCACGGCAGGCACGCTGCACAAATTTCTTCCCGACCCGCTCCAGTCGCCCGGGGTTGTTACATACCAGATGCAGCAATTCCTGATGGAGCGCGTGCCCAAGCTGCCGAAGCCCTCGAGCGCGGACGCGTGGACTCGGGAAGCGCAGCGAATCCGCCGGCGCGTTTTGAACGATGTCATTTATCACGGGTGGCCGCAAGCCTGGGTGGATTCTCCGCCGAAGTTTGAAGACATGGGAGCCGTTCCCGTGCCCGCCGGAGCCGGATACCGTCTGCGCAAATTCCGCTATGAGGTTGTTCCGGGGTTTTACTCCACCGCCGTCTTGTACGAGCCCGAGCATCTTGCCGGCAAAGTCCCGGGCGTGCTGGACGTGCTGGGCCATTTCGGGACCGGGAAAGCCTCGCCGTTCGAGCAGAAGCTCTGCATCAACCAGGCCCTGCGCGGCATGGTCGCGCTCAGCATCGCCTTTATCAACATGGGAGAATTGCATCTCAAAGGAAACGAGCATTATTTCGGTTCGGACCTGGATCTGGTGGGCGCAAACGGCGTGGGCCTGTTTTACCTGGCGATGCGCCGCGGACTCGATTACTTGTACGACGATCCGCACGTGGACCGAAGCCGCATCGCCGTGACGGGCCTGTCGGGCGGCGGCTGGCAGACCATTCTGCTCAGCGCGCTCGATCCAAGGGTCGCGGTGTCGATTCCTGTCGCAGGCTTCACTTCGCTCCAGGGAAGGTTCGAGCGCCTGCCCGGCGAGCCGGGGGATTACGAGCAGCTCCCTCCGAACCTGCTGGACGGCCAAGGTTACCAGACCTTCACCGCCATGATGGCGCCGAGGCCCACGCTCGAAATCAATAATGCCGAGGATTCCTGCTGCTATCGCGCGCCGCTGGTCAAGCCTTACATCTATGACGCGATCAAGCCTTTCTTCCGCTTGTACGGCAAGGAGGACGTGTTCCAGTTTCACACGGACACGCAGGTCTCGGCTCACAACTACCAGCGCGATAACCGGCAGCAGGCTTACCGGTTTCTTTCCACCTATTTCCACCTTCCGGCGAAGCCCGAGGAGATTCCGGTCGGGCAGTACCTCAAAAGTTACAGCCAGCTCGCTTCCGGCGTGCCGGAGAATAATCTGACCATCCTGGGGCTGGCGCGGCAATTCGCCTCCGAAATCCATCACCCGCCTGTCCCCGCCGATCCCGCAGCGAGAGACCCGTGGGCCAGGTCCGAGCGGGCAAAGCTCAGCAAGGTGGTGCACTACCAGCCGGTCAGCGTCGCGCACCCCTGGTACATGGCGGACACCAACCACAACACCGTCGAGTCGGTTTCGTTCCGATTTACTCTCAGCAACGGCTTGAGCGCCACGGGAGTCTGGGCAAAATCCATCTGGACGCCTGACGACGCGCCGCTGACCGTGGTGGTGAACGATCGAGGCCGCGAAGGCGCGGACCAGGAAGTCTGGGACCACGAACCCGAAGTCGCTGACCGCATCGCCCGCCGCGAGCAGGTGCTCGTCCTCTCGATCCTCTTTACCGGAGACGCTAATCCCAACGGCCAGGACGTGGGCAGCTTCGGCTATATGCTCTCGACCGTGGGCGCCCCGCCCCTGGGCCTTGAGGCGGCGCAGTTGATCGGAATCGCCGAGTGGGCACGGAGCCGCTGGCATCCCTCGCGCATCAGGCTCGAGAGTTCGGGCTATCGCATGCAGGTGGTGTCGCTCGTGGCGGGCGCGCTCGCGCCGCACCTGTTCAAGAGCATCGCAATCCATAAAGGTATGCACAGCCTCGACTATATCCTGGAGAAACCCGTCGAGTCCGGCAAGGCGCCCGACATGTTCTGCCTGGACCTCGATAAGGACTTCGATCTTGACACGCTGAAGGCCCTGGCGGAGCCCGCAAAAGTAACGGAAACGGATTACGCGGAACTGGTTCCGGCCCAGCAGTAGCCGGGCCGGGTGTTTCTGGTGTCCCACCGCCCGCTTGTCTTTAAGAAAAAACCGGGCCGCCAAGACCCGCCTCGCCCGCCATTTTGCCTCACGGCATCTCGATTGCCAACGGGACGCTCTCCCGCGTTTTTTGCTTGACAACCCGGCCTTCCTGTGCTAGCCTAGTATAGTGACGTCGGCTTCCCCGCCGCCGCCCGGGCGGCAGCCGCCGCTCTCAGAGGATCGATCGGCGCGGCTCGCGCGCCCTGGCCCATGCCCCGAAAAAAATCGCAGCCGTTCCCGTCCGCTTCCCCGTCGCCGCGCCACCATGCCGCCGCCCTCAAGAACCTCCAAAAGGCCTGGCAGGCCAGCCGCGCCCGCTGGGAGTTCACTCCGGCCCGGCGTGCCGCCTCGCTTCGAACCATCAAGCTGGCCCAGGCGGCCAATCGCCGCCGCCCGCGGCAACTTTCTCCCGCCCAGCACGCCGCCGTTCGCGGCAACCTGGCGCGCGCCCGGGCGGCGCTCAACGCCCGGGGACGCTCGCCCGAACACGTCGCAAAACTTCGCCGCTCGATTGTTCGCGCTCGCGCCGCGCGCACTTCCGAAGGCGCCTTCCGCCAGGCGGAAAAGGTGATGAAGCACGGGCTGTTTGCGCGGCGCCTGCGCGGGCCGCTCGCTCCGCTGGGCGAGAATCCTCGCGATTACAAAGCGCTCCAGCATTTGGTCATGCGTTACCTGGCTCCGCAGAACGCTCCGGAAGAAAAGCTGGCGCGCCAGATTTCGGGGGCGCTCTGGCGGCACCACCGGCTCTATTTTGCCCAGGCCGCCTGGGAGCTTGAACGCCTGCGTTCTTTTCTCTCGAAAGCTCCGGGCGCGAATCGGCCCACGGCGGAGTTGACTCGTCTGCGCGCCTACGCGCTGCTCGAGGTTCTGCTCGACCACGATCAGGCGGCCACCCACGCCTGGCGATTGCTGGGAGCCACCGAGCGCCTGCTCCGCCGCTTCCTCCGCCTGCGCGCCGGACGCCACTCGAAATTCCGCATGGGCCAGCGCCTCATCACCAGCCGTCAAAATAACCGCACCGACCGCGAGCTTGAAGAACTCATCACCGATCCCGACCTCCGCTCGAGCCTCCTGGAATTCAACCTTGCGGCTTTGTAGCGCGGGCCTTTATGGCCCGCGGCTCTTGGGTTGGTAATCGTCCTGTAGCGCGGGCCTTTACGGCCCGCGGCTCTTGGGTTGGTAATCATCCTGTAGCGCGGGCCTTCATGGCCCGCGGCTCTTGAGTTGGTAATCATCCTGTAGCGCGGGCCTTTACGGCCCGCGGCTCTTGGTTTTTGGCTGGTAATCGTCCCTCGCCGAATTCGTTCCCACCTCGAACACCGAACAAACAACCGCAGGCCGCGAGGGCCTGCGCTACCGAGGCCACAGGGACGCATTCGGGTCTGCCGGCAGACTGACCCGATCAACGCGCAACGGGCTGGCCCCTTGCGGGAAATAATCGTGCACGCTCGACCATTTCCATTCTTCCGGCCTGCTAGCCAAGCCGCGGGTAACCGGGTTCAGATGGATGTAGGTAACCGTGTCCAGGTATTCCTTCACCGTCCGCAGCCCATGCTCGTAGAAACGCGGCTGCCATAGATGGCCGGTTCCTCGCTTGCCCGCGAGGATGGTATGGGTGGAGCGTTGCTTGATGAACTGCATAACGCCGGAAATTGTGAGCGGCTGGCGCGGCAAAATGATGGCGTGCCAATGATCAGGAAGGAAAACCCACGCCGTCAGCAGAAAACCAAGCTGCTTCCGGCCCAGCGCGAGAGCATCAGCCAGCAGCACAAAATCGGATTCCTGCAGTAGAATCTCTGGTTTCGCGTAACGTGAGGTCTGCCCCCGTCTCGCAGGAAGTTTCCGAACATTGCAAGTGACAAAAAAGAAGCAATCCGATTGTGCCAGTCGGCGCAGGCGGGACACGGTCCGCTATTATCGCACATTATTTTTCGTAACGTGGTTCTTTACGCCTTTGTAACGCGGGCCTTTACGGCCCGCGGCTCTTGGTTTTCGATTAATGATCGTCCGGCGGCGGGGTTCGTTCCAAACATGAACACCCACAAACAACCGCAGGCCGCAAGGGCCTGCGCTACAAATTCCTCCGTCCGTCACAGGGTGTAGCGCGGGCCTTTATGGCCCGCGGCTTTTCGCTCGAAATGGGATGCAAGGACAGCCAGCTTACGTGTTGCCGTTTTCGGGTGTATATTGGGCGCACGAAAATCGACATACGCGGGAGGACACAGGAACTATGGTCACCCAAGGCGAGGAACTGGGAACACGTGCTCGCAACCCTGCGCACCCTGCCCGAATGCGCCCCGGGCGGCCTTGCTTAAGCCATTTCTCCCCCGTAAACTCCGGAGCCACGGCCTCTCCGTATGACGTAATACAATTTTCTTCAGATGCGTGGTAGCATGGCCGGGAAAGTTGGGGGTCGGGAGTGGAGTCTCTGAGCGAATCTGAACCTCTAACGCCGTAAGGAGCCAAGAGAAGCGAGCGCTATGGATGCTTTTATGCCCATCAAATGGAGCGAAATCATTCTTTGGAGCCCAGTGTCATTCCGAGTGCAACGAGGAATCTCGCTCTGAGTTAAGGTGCTTTCTGGGCGGGTATCGCAGAGACCTGTGTGCCATCAGTGAAGAATTACTACGTCTATATCATGGCAAGCAAATCCCGCACACTTTACACGGGGGTGACCAACAACTTGGAGCGAAGGGTGCTCGAGCATCGACGCAAGCTGTTGCGGGGCTTCACGGCACGTTACAACATCAATCGACTTGTACATTTCGAAGTGTTCGGTGAAATCCTCGCCGCCATCGCTCGCGAGAAGCAAATTAAAAGCTGGGGAAGGATGAAGAAGATCGCCTTGATCGAATCTACGAATCGTGATTGGAAGGACCTAAGCGCCACATGGTTCGGAGGACAAGACACGACTCAGGGGTAGAGATGGAGGAGGCAGGCAGGGCGAGATTCCTCGTTCCACTCGGAATGACACCAGGAAGCGTCGGACCACTTACAAGGCGGGACAAATCGATTCTGGCAGGGCTGTACCTGTCTAAATTTGACTCCGAGGGGTTGCGATGCCTTGGTTTCGACAGTTTTGCAGAGGCATTCAACGTATTCGGATTGGCGCTGGGTGTTCGGCCGGCTTCACTAAAGAACTACAGAGACGAGTTTGATCCGCTATTTCCGAACAACCGAAAAGGATGGTACAAGAGGCCGATACGAGGCTATTGCAAGGCTGTCTATGACTCCTTCGGGACCCTAAATCTCGAAGCGTTTACAGACCTCCTCAAACGGATTATCTACAAGGAGCGAGATCTGGACGTGCTGATAGAGGAAGTGGAAAGAAAGCAAGGGGATGACAGTTCGTTCGCCAAGCGGTTGATGACGGGGCAAGCGGCAGAACAGTATTTCAGGTCAATATATAGGCAAATCAGTGTTTTCAGGGACCTTGAACTAGAAGATACCACTAAGCTGGGCTGTGGTTTCGATTTTAGACTCTTCTCCCCTCGTCTTTTCTTTGGAGTGGAAGTAAAGGGCCTGAGCGAGCAGAGCGGCACCGTTGCGCTAACGAGCAAGGAGCACTCCGTCGCTTCCATATTGAGGAGCAGGTTTTTTCTTTTTGTCGTGAAGAATTTCAAGGAAAATCCGTTTTATGAACTATACCAGGACCCCTTGAATGGAAAGCTTGTTTTCAGCAGGGTTGAACAAAGAACGATCCAAATAAGCTGGACCACAAAACTATAAACGTGGGTATTGGAGGAGATATGAGCAAAGTGCGTTGTCTGCAACGCCCGAGGAAAACTCAGCCGCGCGAAGCAGTCGGAAGCCGGCCTGTTGGCGTCTGGGTGCGGCTGCCGCAAACCGTCGTGGAGGCTCGCGCCGGGCTGATTCCCTCCGACGAGACCGACGGCAACCCACCGCCGGATGGTTTGACAGCTAGAGAACTGCTAGCATGGCATCGCGGGCTACCGGTATTCCTGAGCGCAAGGCGCTTTGTGGAGTGCCTTGGAACGGCCAAGCTATCGCCCTGGCGGTCGGCGCTGCCGGTCGTCCTGCAATTTGCCCCGGCGCACTGCCGTTGTAACGGGGCCCAGCGTGCGAAGTGAGTTCCCGAGCCGGCGAGGCCTTTTGACTGGGAGGTCTTTGCGTCTATTTTGCTGAGGGATCCAGGGAAGAAACGTGCTGCAGGTATCGACCTCTCTCAGTATGAAGTGAAGTCAGCTCTTGATGGTGGCAATTACGAATACCAGTACCATAAGAATACCGGCAAGGACAAACTGCGGAAGGACATGGAGGCTGGACATCTTTTTTTCGACCATCGTGACAATTTGCGACACGTTGACCTCCGTTATGCGCACGGAAGCTGGATGAAAGAGTTCTTTAACAAATGGCTTCGCGACTATCCCGACCCCTATCCGCAACGCTATCGAAAGAATATTCCGTTCCACTGGGTCAAGAAAAACGGGTTATTGCTGATGACCTTGAAGAACGGCGAAGTGACCTACCCTAAATCTGCGGTTGAGCTAACAGAAGGTAAAGACTAGCCCGCCGTGCGTCGCACTCCAGAAAGGAATCCTTCGAAAAGATTGCGGTTGTGGTTTTGGGTGCACTGCTCTGCAATCGCCTTTTCAATGCTTAAACACTGAACAAGCAGCCCAAGACGACGAGGCCCTTCGCCCAGACCCCGAAGGGCTGGAAACGCCGCAGGGCCAAAGTGCGGGCCCTGCGCTACAGATTCCGACGCGCACGGCCTCGGCGACACCACGGCAAACTTTGCCAATCCTGCGGGGGAAAGGTAAAATAGAAGGGATGCGCGGGGGGTAAGGCGCAGGCAGAGGACTATGGGGACATATTTCCAAACCGGACTCGGTAAGATCATCGGGTCAAAGAACAACCGGGAGCTGAAGCGCATGCAGGCACGCGTGGAGGAGATCAACGCGCTTGAGCCGGAGATGCAGAAGCTTCCCGACGCGGAATTCCCGCTGCGCACCGAGGCCTTCAAGAAGCGCCTGGCGGAGGGCGAAACGCTCGACGCCCTGCTGCCGGAAGCTTTTGCGCTGTGCCGCGAGGCCGGGCGCCGCACGCTGAACATGCGGCATTTCGACATGCAACTGGTCGGCGCCATGGTGCTGCACGAAGGCAAAATCGCCGAGATGAAGACCGGCGAAGGCAAGACGCTGGTGGCCACCCTGCCCGTCTACCTGAACTCGCTCGAAGGCAAGGGCGTGCACGTGGTGACGGTGAACGACTACCTGGCCAACCGCGACGCCGCCTGGATGGGACCAATCTACCGCCTGCTGGGGCTGAGCGTGGGCGTGATCGTCCATGACATGGACGATCATGAGCGCCGCCAGGCCTACGGCGCCGACGTCACCTACGGCACCAACAACGAATTCGGCTTCGACTACCTGCGCGACAACATGAAGTTCGACCTCGCCGACTACGTCCAGCGCGAGCACCACTACTCGATCGTGGACGAGGTGGACTCCATCCTGATCGATGAGGCGCGCACGCCGCTGATCATCTCCGGCGCCTCCGACGAGTCCACGGAAAAGTATTACCGCACGGACAAAATTATTCCCCACCTGAAGGAAAAAGAAGATTACGAGATCGACGAGAAGCTGCGCACGGCCAGCCTGCTCGAGCCCGGCATCGCCAAAGCCGAAAAACTGCTGGGGCTCGAAAACATGTACGACCCCGCCAACATGGAGTACATCCACCACATTTACCAGGCCCTCAAGGCCCACACGCTGTTCAAGCTGGACCGCGATTACGTGGTGAAAGACGGCGAAGTCATCATCGTCGATGAGTTCACCGGACGCCTGATGCCCGGCCGGCGATGGTCCGACGGCCTGCACCAGGCCATCGAATCCAAAGAGGGCGTCAAGATCGAAAAAGAAAACCAGACCCTCGCCACCGTCACCTTCCAGAACTACTTCCGGATGTACAAGAAGCTCGCGGGAATGACCGGAACCGCCGAAACCGAGGCCGCGGAGTTCGAGAAGATTTATAACCTGGAGGTCGTCGTCATTCCGACGAACCGGACCCTGATCCGGTACGAGCACGCGGATGTGATCTACCGCACCGAACGCGAGAAGTTCGATGCCGTCATCGAAGAAATCAAGGAATACCACCTGCGCGGCCAGCCGGTGCTGGTCGGAACCATCGCGATTGAGAAATCCGAGCGGCTGAGCGCGCAACTGCGCAAGGCGGGCTACCTGCCCCGGCACTTCCAGGAGTTGCTGAAAGCCGCAGGCGTGGAAGGATCCAAAATCGAGAAGTGGGCGCGTGAACTGGTCGCGAGCCACGGCCCGGCGCTCGACTGGCTGGTCGAGGCCGGCATTCCGGCTTCTGCGGTGAAGAAAACCCTGAAAGACGGCCGCTTTCGCTCGCTCGCGACCAGCTCGAACGGCAACCAGGCCGGCTTTGTCGAAGCTTTGCTCAAACACCGGGTGCGGAGATATTTCCCCCAGGAGCCGCCGCCGCTCGACAGCGGGCGGGCTCCCGGGCTGATCAACTTGGCGAACAGCGCTGACAAAAATGCGCTGGCCATCCTCGATTACCTGATCGAAATTCAGTGCCGCCCCGAGCGCCTGCTCGAAGTGCTTGCGGAACGCGAAATCAGGCACAACATTCTTAACGCCAAGCAGCATGAGCGCGAAGCCCAGATCGTGGCGCAGGCCGGGCGCGTGGGTACCGCCACCGTCTCCACCAACATGGCAGGCCGCGGAACCGACATCTTGCTCGGCGGCAACCCGGAGTTTCTGGCGCGCGAGGAGTTCCGCAAATCCCCGGAGAAATATCGCCAGCAGGGAATCAATTCCGAGCCGCCCGAGCGTCCCTCGGCGGGTTCTCGCGAGGAGATCCACCAGGCTTACGTCACCGCCTATGCGGAGTGGCGCAAGATCTGGACGGATTTCGTGAACCGGTTTAAGACCACGACCAATGTGGAACATGATCGGGTGATTGACCTGGGAGGCTTGCACATCCTCGGGACCGAGCGGCATGAGTCGCGCCGGATTGACAATCAGTTGCGCGGGCGCGCCGGACGCCAAGGCGACCCCGGTTCGTCGCGCTTTTACCTTTCACTTGAAGACGACTTGCTGCGGATCTTCGCCGGGGATCGCATCTCGAAGGTCATGCACAAGCTCGGCATGGAAGAGGGCGTGCCGATCGAGTCGAGGCTGATCACCAAGCGCATTGAGGCAGCCCAGAAGGCCGTGGAAGGCCAGAACTTTGAGTCCCGCAAGCACCTGCTTGAATACGACGACGTGATGAATAAGCAGCGGGAAACGATTTATGGCCTGCGGCGGCAACTCCTCGAAGGCAACGACCAAAGGGAATATCTGCTTGATTCGATCGACCGCGTGGTGGACTGGCTGATTCCGACGTACTGCCCCAAAGACAAGCACGCCGACGAATGGAACGCTCAGGGCCTGCGAAATGAATTCTGGGGACGTTTCGGAATCGATCTTCGCAAACATGAGCTGCAATTCGATCCCAAGCTGCTGGACGTGCTGGCCGACGATCTGAAGCAGATTGTCCGCCAGCGCTACGAGGAACGCGAGCAGGTGTGGAGTACTGAGCGGATGCGCTTCCATGAGCGCATGATCATGCTGCAGGTGGTTGACGCGCAATGGAAAGATCATCTGCTGGCCATGGACCACCTGAAAGAGGGCATCGGCCTGCGGGGCTACGGACAGCGGGACCCGCTAGTGGAATACAAGCGAGAATCCTTCGACATGTTTGAAGCGCTGATGGACCGCGTTGAGGACGAAAGCCTCCGCTACCTGTTCTTGATGCGGACGCCCGAAGAGGAAGAAGAGTTGATCCATCAGTACCAGCGGCGCAAGCGTCGCGAGCAAGCGGAGATGCAGATGGTCGGCGGAGGCGCCGTGGAGAAGCCCCAGCAAGTGATCCGCAAGGAAAAAACCGGCCGGAATGATCCCTGCCCTTGCGGCAGCGGGAAAAAGTATAAGAAGTGCCATGGAGCGCCGGCGGCGGTGGCGGCCGCGGCCGGGAAGGCCGGCCCGCCACCGCCCGAGGATTAAGTTTCTTCCCGTTGCCAGCCACCCTTTTTGAGACGAGCGATCCCCCCTCTCCTACGAGGAGAGGGGGGACCGCGAAGCGGTGGGCGGAGTCCGAGACTTCGTGAACGAACTTCCGTTACACAACCCTAGCCAGTTAGGACATCATTCACCGCCACCGCCGCCGCCAGGGGAGATCACCACATAGGCGCCAGAGCCTTGCCGATTGATTCGCAACAAGATCTGCCCTTTCGCCTGCCCCGCCAGGGTGTTGAAGTCGTTCACATTGCGCACGGGATGCCGGTCGATGCTTTCGATGACATCTCCCTGTTGAAGCCCGGACTGCGCCGCGGCGCTGTTGGGGTCAACATTCGAGATGACCACTCCTTGCACGTTGCTCGGCAGTCCCAGTTGGTTCCGGAGAGCAGGTGTGAGGTTTTGCACTTGAAGACCCTCAAGCGCGGTCCCCGAGGGCCCCTGGCCTTCGCCTGCCCGCATGCCAAGATTGGACGGGCGCTCAACCAAAAGCACCTTGATATCGAGCGGCTTGCCATTCCGCAAGATGCTCAGGGTGGCGGTGGTGCCCGGGTTCGTGTTGGTTACCAGGGAAGTCAGCGCATCGGCTCCTTCCACGGTTTGGCCATTGAACTTGCGGATCACATCACCGTTTTTGATCCCTGCCTTCCCTGCGGGGCCGTCCGGCGATACGTTCTGAACCAGCGCCCCAGAGGTGTCCGGGACACCAAACTGCTTTGCCAGGCCGCTATTCAGGTCGCTGATCTCGACACCCAGATAACCGCGGGTCACCTTGCCCGTCTTGATCAGATCCTGCATGATGTGCTTGACGGTATTAGCCGGTATGGCAAATCCGATTCCGATAAAGCCGCCCTCGCCGCCCGGACCGGATCCCCCGCTCACAATGGCGGTGTTAATCCCAATAACCTGCCCGCGTACGTTCACGAGCGCGCCGCCGGAATTCCCCGGGTTGATGGCGGCGTCCGTCTGGATGAAATTCTCAATCTTTTCGATATCCAGCCCCGAGCGGCCCAAAGCGCTGACGGTCCCGCGCGTGACCGTAAAATTCAGCCCGAAGGGGTTGCCAAAGGCCATGACGGTGTCGCCGACGTGCAAATCCGAGGAGTCTCCCCATGCGGCTACCGGTAAATCTTTCGCTTCAATCTTTACCACGGCAACGTCCGTCATGGGATCAGCGCCAATGACTTTGCCTTTGAAGGTGCGCTTGTCGGTGAGCATGACCTCGATGTCCGTGGCGTGAGCAATCACGTGGTTGTTGGTAACAATATACCCTTCGGGAGAAACGATTACTCCGCTTCCCAGAGCATGTTCTTTCTGCTCCTTGGGAATTCCCATGCCCGGAACATTCCCGAAGAACTGGCGAAAAAACGGATCCGAGAAAAACGGCGACTGCTGAACTTTGATGACTTGCGTGGTCCGAATATTTACAATCGCCGGGGTCACCGCTTGGGCGATTCGCTCGTAGGCCTTGTTCATTTTTACGAGGTCGTTAATGTCAGGCCCGTCCAGCGCCTGTCCGCTCGCCAGCGCGATATTGGCATAACTGTGCTGGCCAAAATACATAATGGACGCGAGAGCCAGGCACAGAAGGCCCACCATCGTCAGACTCAATCCCAAAAGGTTCTCCCGAAAAAACTGCTTTGAAAGTCGCGGCATAAAAAACTTTCTCCTTTCCTTTATTCCTTGGCTGAGGAATTAGTGCGTATGGGAACAGATTGATTTTGCCACTACTTAGGATGCACCTGCAATACCTAAGGGTTTTCTATTGCATAAATTGGCAAGATCGCCGAAGGGGCAGCAAAGGACTGCCTGCCCCTGCCGGGACGGCAAGCCCACCCCTTCACAGCCAGGGTTTTCAATGGGTTCCGGACGAGCCCTTCGATTGCCGGCGAACTGCCCCCGCCGCTATACCTCTCAAGGGGACACCCAGCTTGCCAGACTCGAACCACGGTCTCTTAACCAATAAATTAACCTGAAAGGAGCCTTGCGGAGAAACAAACCGGAGGTAAGGATTGACGCCGAACTTCCCCTTACATTTTCTTTCGGCCGTATGCCGAGGTCACCATGACACCCATCACTCCCCCGGCTTGGCTGAGTTGAACGTCATAGTGAACAGGGTAGCCGCCTAGCACGTTCACGTTGTTGGCTTGGATGGCTCCCACGAAGTAACCGCCGCTGCCGCCGCCTCCCAGGTTGACGGTTGCGTTCGGAGCATTGAGAAGCGCCGAAACCGCACCATTGCCGCTAATCGAAACGCTGTTGGTTCCGGCGTAGTTAATCACCACGGCATCGGGTGGGATGCTCGAAGAAACACCGTTGGAGATCCCAAGGCCGGCAATGCTCAAGCTGGTCTTGATGTTAATCACGACATAACCCGAAACGTTGATTTGCCCCTGATTTTCACTCAGACTGTCGATATCGTAATAAATGGGATTAAGCGGGCTTGTCCCGCCCACGAGGTCGAGCATGGGCGCGTTGCCGCCTCCCCCGCCACCCGTCATGGAAATACTCGAAATCTCGTAAGGATGGGCTGCCGTGCCGTTGCAGGACGTGTCCATGCACGGCGAACTCGTCGCCGGCGTAACTCCGGTTATTTGCGGAAAGGGGATGCTGGACCACGTGGCCCCTGCCGGCAGCACCTGCACGCTGCCCGAACTCAATGCATAAGAAGGCGCTCCGGTGGGAAACCCGGACCGGAAGGTGGGCACCGGCGGCGGGTCTTTGTGCGGGCCGTTGATCACCTGCCCCAGCACGGAGCTGACGCTGCCGCTATAGCCGCTGGCGGCGCAGCCGGAGGTCGGGTTGGCGCCGATAATAACGTTCCCGGCGATGGTCACGTTGCTTCCCAGGGTCACGCCGCCGTTGGCGCCCACACCGGCGCCCGCGCCAATCACATTGCTTGCGGTTGTTGAATCACATTGCCCCGAAGCCACGCTGGGATTCCCGCCGCCGTATGCCCCCCCCATGGAGTTAAACGCGTCCGTGCACGTCCCGGAGCTTCCCTGCATGGAAACGGAGCAGAAGCCGTAGAGCGCGTTGCCCCAGGTGGGAACATAAATCGGCTGGACGATCGCCTCCTCTTCAGCCTTGGCCACCGCCGTGCTCGATCCTGAACCGCCCGTCCAGGTGGCTTTGGAAGTAATCAGCCAGGTTTCCACGGGGGTGAGAGTATAGGGAGGCGCATAGCCCACATTAACGGTTTGATAGTTCAGCAGAACGGCGTTCACGTTGAAGAAGCCGGAATTGTTCGCGTCGGCTGTCAGGCGCGTATTCACCGGGTCATTCAAGTCGGAAGCAAAGGCCGCCGCCACTTGTCTTGCCGTGCTCTCGGTGTTGTTGATGTTGGGGTAGTTGGTGGAACCGCTGCCAAATCCGATCAACTGCACGGAGCTGTTGCTGCTGGAACATCCGGACATACAGGTGACCGGAGAGGCGTTCGACGTAAGTGGATAGAGATTGAAGGGGCTTCCGGTGAAAGTCACGGCGTAGTACGTATTGGCTTCGCTTTCGCTGACCGCCCGGTAATGCGAGCTGCGAAACCAGTTGATAGCCCGCTGAATTCCGGCTTTGGCCAGATAGTCAGCCTGCGTGTCCAGTTTGTAATTGTAGCTGGCAAAGGTTTCCGACCGGGCCGTGAAGACGATGGCGGCCGCCAGCACCGACAAGACCAGCATCGCCAGCAGGACAAGAATCAGGGCAATGCCTTGCTCGCGCGCTCTCCGCTTCCGCTCTGTGACTTTTCTGGTTCGGGTTCTCATGTAGACCACTCCTCAAGAGGGTGCTGTCCTAGCAAGACAAGGTTATGTTCACCAAACGTTGTATCAGGGCACGGCTTCACAGGTTGCTGAAAAAGGCTTTTTGTAGCGCCGGTCTATGACCGGCGCCCCTTTGTCAGCAATAAGTTCGCCGCTCATAGAGCGGCGCTACAGTTGTTGAAACCCACTTTTTCAGCAGCCTGTTCAGCCGTGCCGCAAAAGAGCGCCCGCGCTCGTCCGGGCTTTAGCCGCTGAGGCCGCAGAGGCTAAAGCCACACCTGTTTCAGTCACGCTCTTCGGCCCCGATAAATCGGGGCCCTGATACGAAGCATCGTAGGCAACTTAACCTTAGTATTACTGTTTTCGCTTTCGCTTTGGCTTCGGTTTTGGCTTTGGCTTCAACCTCTGCCGAGTTATGGGTTCCGGTATCTGATCCTTTTCTGGCTGGAACTTCATCTTGCTCTTGAACTTAGCTCGCTGCTTGTTGAGAGCGCGGATGTACCACGGTAGCGAACTCAGGAAGAGCGCTTCGACATCATGTTGTAGGTCCGGTTTACGAATTTCATACCAACTGAAATGATCCCAGAATGGACCCCTGCTGTGGCTTTTCTTGGCACCAATTATCCGGTTGTGAATGTTGCCCTTACCTATATAGACGGGCATCGAGCCATCGTACAAGATGTAGACTCCCTGGCAGTTCTCTTTGTTTCTTGGAATCTTCTTGATGTTCCGCACGTCTCGCGCCCACATCTCGCCGTATCCTCGTATCAACATCATCGCAGCACTCCTTTCTCGCTAAGAGCTTTAGCCTGGGTAAAACAAGCATTTGCTTAGACCAAATTCAAATTGGGGCACCGCCCTCACGGGTAATAATTTGACGGGAAAGTCATCGGCAAACTTTTGGGCATCGGAGGCAAGTAAATTGCTCCTCCGGCGTTATTCACGCTGATGGCCGCCGACAGGTCCAGGGGGCGAATCTGGGTGGCCAGGGTAAACCACTGCACCTGGGCGGTCTCCAAGGTCTTGGGGCTTACCGCCACACTCAAGGTCACTTGTACCGTGCCGACCACCGTGATTTGATTCGGCACCACCCCGATCACCACCTGGTAAGGATAGGCAAAAATAGGCTGGCCGGCCGGGCCGGCCTGGTTTGTGGCGTTGTAGAGAACATTGGTCACCAGGGGCGAAGCCTGGTTGTTGGCGGGGGGCGTGTAGGTGGAGGGGGCAGGAAGATTCGTGAAGGTCACCGGCGTGACTGACCGGTACAAATTGTACAGCGTGTAGGTGGTTCCGTTGATGCTGACCGATGACGACGGGCTCACCGCCGACAGGCTATAGACCACGTAGCGAATGACACCATCCTGATTGATGTCGCCATAAAACTCCAGCGTCTGGTCGGTCGAGGCGCCGGTGGTCCGCAAAATCCCGGTGCCGTAAGGCATTTTGTAGCTGATGAGCGGAAAGGGAGTCGTGGAGCCGTCGTGGTTCATCAGAAAAACAGCTTGAATCTGATTGGACGACCCGCAGGGAGTTCCTGAGATATTGGAGGTGGAAAGAACCTGAACCAATTCATTGGCGGGTCCCGTACCGACGGAAAGCCAGTCACCCGGATCGATCTGATTGATATCGCTCAAGGTAACGCACTGAGCGCTTGAGCTGGAATCAACCTCAGCCGAGGAGGTCTTGTTGGCCGTGAAATTAGGGTTAAAACCCGCCTGCCCGATTTCCTGAGTCATGACCTCGATCGCCGCTCGGGCGCTCTGGTTGGCCTCTGCGATCACAGCATTTCCCTGGTATCTCTTCTGGGACTGAAAGAGAAAAGGGAAAACGGCCGACATCAGCAAGACAATGATGGCGACGCTGACCAGCATCTCGATGAGTGAAAAGCCTTTTCCCAAGCCCGGTTGCCGGTCTGAGTGTGAAGACATGCCTTGCTCCCTCTAGTTCGGGTTCGACAGCAGGCTCGTCAAAAGAACGATGGGTTTGCCCGATCCGATGTTCAGCGCGGATTGCGAATAAACCGCTACCGAAATCTGCTTGATGGCCGGTCCGCCTGTGACGGAAAGGTCCGTGATCTGCCACATCCGGACGTAGGTAATATTCGACGGCGTAATCGCGGAGCAACTGGTAGCCGCCGTGGCGCCCGGAAGTTGGATGCCGTTGTTATCCAGAAAATCGATGTACCCGACGGAAGCTCCCGAGGTTGGGCAAGTGGCTTGCAACGGACCGACCGTCCCGGCGGCGACGAGACCCTGCGTCCATCCGGCCGCATTAATATTCGTCGTGTTACAACTGCTGGCTTGCGAGGAGGCGGATTGCGTGCAATTGCTGAAATCGAGCGACAACAGTTTTTCCATTTTGTCCTGGGCATAAATCGTCGCCCGGGTAACTTCCGTCCCCTGGTTTTTGTTGGTGACGGTTCCCTGAAAGATGAGCGCTCCCAGACTGAACAGACCAATGACCGCAATCAAAACCGCGATCAGGGTTTCAATCAGTGAGACGCCCTGTTCCCGAGCCTGGGCCTTCATGGTTCTCCTTATTAATTTTTCATGTCCTATCAGCGACCGTCCGCAAATCCGCTATCTCCTAATCCATGCACTGCTGGCCGTATCCCAGTTCCATGTGGTGACCGCTCCGCCGATCGACACGGTGACGGCATCGACAAGGTTGTTTTGATTGCGGACGTAAACCACCGCTCCTCCATTGCCGAGCGGGCTGCCGGTGTTGTCCACAGGAGCGCCACGAGTATTGAAATAGATATACAACGGATCGGAACAGGGGTTCGGGTCAGCCTGGATCGTGCCGGGGTAGGCGCTGCTGATGGAGGCGGGACGGCAGCTTGAATACACGTCACCCTCCAAGGCGTATTGGGTCCCCCCTTCGATCACCGGCGTGGTGTGGGCCTGGTAGGGCGACGTGCAGGCCGCATCGACGCTGGCTGAGGTGTCCCCGCAAAGCTCTTCCCGCCAATACGTTCCTGCCGCGATATTGATGACCACGCGGTAGGGTTCGAATTGGGAAGGCGCTCTCATGCGGGCAACGTTCATCTGGGCCGCCAGGGCTCCCGCATCAGCGTGCAGGCGATATGCCTTGACGGCCTGATAGGCCTGCGGAATGGCCATCGCCACGATCGTCCCGGCGACAAGGAGCACCAGGAGGAGCTCGAGCATCGAGAAGGCGGAATCTTTATGGCCCATCGACCGAAGCCTCCGGCGATAACACCCCCGGGCGGAATGAGAACCCCGCCCTGGCGTTGAAGCGTGGCGCACCCGTTCAGAGCGACGCATAACCTCCCCTGCTCGCAAAACTGCCTGCCTTGGAGCCACACTTAAACTAATCGGCCGCTGAGGCACGGCACTCTAGGGTTTTTCCTGCCCGTCCATTCAATCAGTAAGGCTTGAGAAGGCAGAGAAGGGAGAGCAGGTCAGGCTTCAGGTTCAGAGGTTTTGCTTTTCGTCGTGGCAGGCAAAGAGGAGAGTTCGCGAAGGCTTTTCACGGTTTCGATAACCCGTTCAATGGTGAAGTCCACTTCTTCCTCAGTATTGAATCGCCCCAGGCCAAAACGGATGGAACCCGCTGCGATCTCTTCCGGCAATCCGAGCGCCTGGAGCACGTAGGAAGCTGGTTCGCCCGCTGAGTTGCAGGCTGACCCGGAAGACAAAGCAACATCCTTAAGGGCCATCAAGAACGATTCCGCGTCGACACCCGCAAAGCTGAGATTCAGGTTGTTAGGCAGGCGCTGTTCCAGCGAACCGTTAATGGCAACGCCATCGAGCCCGGCCAGGATGCCTTCTTTCAGGCGGTCGCGCAGAGCCCGCAGGCGCGCCGGTTCGTGAGAAATTTCCTGCTGGCAGATTTCGCAGGCCTGGCCAAGGCCCACAATCCCGGGCACGTTGAGCGTCCCCGATCTCATCCCGCGTTCATGCCCGCCGCCATCCAAAAGCGGAATTAGCTTCAAGCGCGGGTCATTTTGCCGGACATAGAGAGCGCCCACGCCTTTCGGCCCGTAAATCTTGTGCGCCGAAATTGAGAGCAGATCAATGTTCATGGCTTCCACATCGACTTCGATTCTGCCCACGGCCTGCACGGCGTCGGTGTGAAACAAAATGCCACGCTCGCGGCAAAGGTTTCCAATGTCGCGAAGGGGCTCGATGGTTCCGATTTCATTGTTCGCCGCCATCACACTCACGAGGATCGTCTGATCGGTCAAAGCTTTCTCAAACTCTTCCAGGTTCAGCAACCCGTCGCGGCCAACCGGCAAGTAGCTGACTTTGAAACCCTCGCCTTCGAGACGCCGGCAAGAGTCCAGCACGGCGTGATGCTCAATCGCCAGGGTCGCAAGGTGATTTCCCCTCTGGCGATTCGCCCGTGCAACACCCTTAATCGCCAAATTGTCGGACTCCGTCGCGCCGGAAGTAAAAATGATTTCTTCGGGCCTTGCATTGATGAGCCGCGCAACCTGCTTCCGGGCCTTTTCCACGCCCGCTTGGGCATCCCACCCGTAGCGATGAGTGCAACTGGCCGGGTTGCCGAATTTTTCCCTCAGGTAGGGCAGCATCGCCTCCAGCACCCGCGGATCAAGGGGCGTGGTCGCGTGATGGTCCATGTAGACAGGCAGGTTCATCTGATTCTCAATTTTAAACCTTTTCCGCACTTGAAGTAACGGACTCGGCGGGACGGTAGCGGGTCAATTTGACGTAGAGGCTTTATGCCGCCACATGGCGAGGTAAACTCGCCGCTACCTCAGCCCAATTGACCCACTTCAGATGGCCTTACCAAATCCGACAACGTTCGCTCGGAGGACGCACCATGGGCTCGCCGGGCTTGCAATCAAACGCTTTGGCAAAAGCGGGCATGTTCGAAGGCGGCCCGATGGCCCTGAAGCGAGGCAGCGGATGCGGATCGATGTTCAATAGGAGCCGGGCAAACTGTGGCCGCATATTCGCCGCCCAGTTCTGCGCCCAGGCAATGAAGAAGCGTTGCTCGGGAGTGAAGCCGTCGATGTTTTTCGGGCGAGGCTTGCCTTCCAGGCTTTTCTCATAAGCGTTATAGGCGAGGGTCAAACCTCCCAGGTCGGCGATGCTTTCTCCCAGCACCAGTTTGCCGTTTTCGTGGACATTGCCAATCGCCAAGTAGCTGTCGAATTGCTTCTCGACGCACTTCGCGCGCTCGTTGAAATTCTTGATGTCCTCGGGCGTCCACCAATTTTTCAGATTGCCCTGAGCGTCAAACTTGCGCCCCTCGTCGTCAAAGCCGTGCGTCATTTCGTGCCCGATTACGGCGCCGATCCCGCCGTAATTGGCGGCGTCATCGCCCTGATAATTAAAGAAGGGAGGCTGAAGAATGCCGGCGGGAAACACGATCTCATTCTTCAGGGGATTGTAGTAGGCATTGACGGTCGGCGGAGTCATCTCCCATTCCGTGCGGTCAACGGGTTTGCCGATCTTGTTCAGATCGCGCCGAAAATCAAACAGATTGCCCTTGAGCACGTTTTGAGCGTACGGGCCGCGCGTAACGTGATAGGCGGAATAATCGCGCCACTTGTCCGGATAACCGATCTTGGGGATGAAGGCATCCAGCTTGGCCAGCGCTGCCTGGCGCGTTTCCGGTCCCATCCACGGCAAGGTTTCAATATCCTCGCGGAGGGCTGCCATCAGGTTCTCGACCATCTTCTGGGCATGCGCTTTGGCCTGGGGAGGGAAATACTTCTGGACGTAGATCTTGCCCAGCGCAAATCCCAGCTCGCCGTCCGTCGCCCGCACACACCGCTGCCAGCGAGGAAGAATCTTTTTGGTTCCTTGCAGGATGCGGCCGTTAAAATTGAAATTCTCATCGACAAATTTCGAAGAAAGCGAGGATGCCGCCGCATCAATCAAATGCCAGCGGAGGTAGGTTTTCCACTGATCCAGAGGTACGGACTTCAGAAGCTGATTAACTTGCTCAAAAAACTTGGGCTCGCCAACATCGACGGCAGGGATGTCAGGATGTCCCACCTGGTGGAAATAAGTCGGCCACGATAGGCTGGGCGTCAGGGCCTTCAACTGCGACACATCCATTTTGTGATAAGTCTTGTCCGGGTCGCGGCGATCGACTCGGGTCATGGAAGCTTCTGCCAGCTTCGTTTCGATGCTCATGATGGTCTTGGCCTCGGAGGCGGCCTTGGGCGAACGGTCACCCAGGAGCTCGAACATTTTCTGGACGTGTTCAGTGTACTGGTCGCGAAGCTTTTGGGATTTGGCGTCGGTCTTCGTGTAATAGTCGCGGTCCGGCAAGCCCAGCCCGCCCTGCTCCGCTCCGGCAATCACCTGGGTACTGTTCTTCTCATCCTGGGTTGACCCGAACCCAAACAGTACATCCACTCCGTAGCCCTGCAGGCGCGCCACTTCAGCTTGAAGGTCGTGAAGATTGCGGATCGCCTCGATGCGCTTGAACTCCGGTTCCAGCGGTTTGGCGCCTTCGGCTTCAATCTCCCGGGTATCCATGCAACTGGCGTAAAAGTCACCAATCTTCTGCAAGTTCGAGCCCGCCGGAGCGCTGCGATCCGCTGCGGCCTTTTCCAGGATTTCGTGGAGGATTTGACGGTTCCGTTCCTGGAGTTCGTCAAACGTGCCCCACCTTGGGTATTCGGGGGGGATGGGATTTTTGGCGGTCCACCCGCCATCGGCGAATTGGAACAGGTTCACGCAAGCCTTGGCGTTTCTGTCCAGCATATTCACATTGAACGCCTTCATGGACGGTTCTGTCTGCGCGGGAGCGGTAGACGGACGGTTATAGGCCTCGCTGAAAGGTTGGGCTGCAAGAGAATCCTCGCGGGGATGAATTGCCAGAATGGCAAGAGCCAAAAGCAGCACAGACGCGAACCCGATCAACCACTTTCCTAAAAAGCTCATGAACGCTCCTTATATATCGTTGGAGATTTTCTAATCCGGGATACGCCGCCGGCAACGCCCCAATACCGGAACTCGATGAAGCTTAATTATAATGCACACTGATCCTTGGCGCTTTCAGCGTTTCCGTGCTCGAGTCAGGGTAGTGGGTCATTTTGACGTAGAGGCGGCTTTATGCCGCCACATGGCGAGGTAAACTCGCCGCTACCCCAGCCAAATTGACCCACCACCCGAGTCAGGGGATTGTTGCACACGGAGGCAATTTTCTATACTATCCTCGGTTTGCTCGGACAACGCATTTCACCTCGCAGGTTTTTGGGGCCTTCCTTCTTATGACGGCAGCTTCCCCAACGGTTTTGCAAGCTTTACACTGGCGCTCGGCCCCTCGATGCGCAGGGTGGTGGATTTTTGAGACCTCGATCATTCTGTCCAGAATCTCACGCTGGGCGAATCGGGGCAAGTCTGGAGTCCATTCTATAAAGATCAGTTCGAGGCCTGGTATCATGGCCGGAGCTTTTCGATGCTGTTCAGCAAGGAAGCCGTAATGAAGAAGATGACACGCCGCGAGTCGATCTTGACATTGGCTTCGGCGCTTACGACAGGTGGCCTCACTGCCAAAGCCGCATCACAAGTTATCTCGGGTCCCGGCAAGACGCCGCCGGGCGCTCCCGTTCCTCCCGCGGGCAGCAAGCCGGCCAGCCAAGCCGGCACGGCTTCACAGACCGACCAGTCCTTTCAGGGCTTTGTTGACCGTTATTTCGACGGCTTTTTCCACTTCAACCCGCCGCAAGCTACAAGCGCGGGGATCCATCAGTACGATGCCGAATTGCCGGCTTATTCGAGCGCAGATATTCAGGCCGAAATTGCCCGCAACCGGCGTGCCTTGGATGAACTCGGCAAAATACCCAGCGATGCGCTTTCCCCTGACAATCAATTTGACGCCCGGTTGCTCGGAAGTTTGATCCAGGGACGCCTCCTGGATCTCACCCAAATCCGCAGGTGGGCAAAAGACCCTAATTTCTATAACGACATCTCCAGCCGGGCGTTGTTTGTCCTCATCGAGCGCGACTTTGCTCCTCTTGACGATCGCTTGAAATCGCTGATTGCGCGCGCCGAGCGTATCCCGGAGGTTTTGAATAACGCCCGCGCGAACCTTTTTGATCCTCCGGGCGTCTATACCAGCGTTGCCATCGAGCAAGTGCAGGCGCAGATCGGTTTTCTCCAAAACTCTCTCTCCCAGGCCGTGGCCGGCGCAACCAGCGGCTCTCTCAAAGCGGAATTTAATACCGTCAACCAGCAACTCATCGCAGCCTACAATCAGTTCCTGACTTATTTGAAGAATGCACTCAGCGCCCAGTCCCAGGGTCAATTTGCCATTGGAGCGGAGAATTTCCGCAAAAAGCTTCTGTATGACGAGATGGTGGATATTCCCGTTGAGCAGTTGCTCAAAATCGGCCAAAGTGAGCTGCGCCGCACACAATCGCTATTTACCCAGACGGCACAAATCATCGACTCCACAAAATCTCCCCTGGAGGTTTTTCGGGGCCTGGCGCAGGAACACCCCGGGGCGAATCAAATCCTTAACGATGCGCAGTCGGTGCTCGACGGCTTGCGGCAGTTTGTTCTGACACATGAAATCGTCACGATCCCTCCCGCGCCCATCCCGCAGGTAAAGCAGACGCCGCCTTTTATGCAGGCGCTGACCTTTGTCTCCGTGGATCCGCCAGGCCCGCTCGAGCAACACTCGATCCAGTCCTTTTACTACGTAACTCTTCCCAATCCCGGCTGGAACCAAGCGCAGACGGAACAACTCCTCCAGTTCTTTAACGCCTATGCCGTGCGGATCATCTCGATTCATGAGGTTTATCCCGGCCACTATGTCCAGTTCCTGTGTCTGAAGCTCGCCCCTTCGAAGGCCCGCAAGCTGGAGCCCTCCTTGAAGATGGTCGGTACGAACTGTGATGGCTGGGCGCATTACTGCGAAGAAATGATGCTGGAGCAGGGCTATGGCGAGGGCGACCCCAAGCTGTTACTCGCTCAGTTCCAGGCTTCGCTTGTCCGGCTGTGCCGCTATATCGTGGCGATCCGCATGCACACCGGGAGCATGACTGTTGATGAGGCGGCCAATTTCTTCCAGAGTGAAGCCTACATGGAACCCGCAAACGCACAGCGTGAGGCGGTACGTGGCACGTTCGATCCCAGCTATCTTGACGATGCGCTCGGGAAGCTCGAAATCATGAAGCTGCGCGAAGACTATAAGCAGAAGTTAGGCGAGAAATTCAATTTGGGGGAGTTCCACGACCGTTTTCTGAGTTTCGGCATCGCGCCCATCAAGATGATTCGCGAACAGATGCTGGAGGATAACAGTCCCGTTCTGTAGTGGTGCGTTCGGAAAATGTGTTTACCTGTAGCGCAACCCTTTAGGGTGGCATGCCGGGCATAAAGCCCGGCGCTGCAACTGCGTCCATTGTGGGACGATTGGATCTCGACTGGAAAGAGAGTTTAATGGTAAAAAATCCGTTGTCGTTCAGGCGCAGAAACACACTGTTTCACCTGAGGCACATTCAAACCTTCCGTCCGGCTGTTTTGAGCGTACTGCCGTTGTGGTGCCTGCTGGTTTTGACCGCGCCGGCGTTCGCGGGAGCCGGAGCCCAGCATGCAGCTCCGCAGGCGGCGACGAACCAATTCGAACTCTCCTATAACCTTGACTTGGCGCGTCCCACCACCCACCTGATGGAAGTCGAAATCACCGTGGCCCAAGTGAGAGCAGCTACTCTTGATTTTGCCATGCCAGCCTGGGCGCCGGGCCGGTATGCAATCTATGACTTTGCAAAAAACGTTCAGGAATTCACCGCCCAGGGCGCCAACGGGCAGAATCTTCCCTGGACGCAGCCCGACAAGCAAACTTGGCGCGTGGACACCCAGAACTGCGGCGGCAGCGTCCGGGTGAGTTACGAGGTCTTCGGAAACAACCTCAGCGGCTCGTTTTCACAGTTTGATGCCTCCCATGCCAACATCAACGGCGCCTCGGTCTTCATGTATCTGGTGGGCCACAAGCCAAACCCGCTGAGCCTTCGCATTCATCCGCCGCCGGGATGGAAAATCATCAGCGGGTTTTCGCTTTCGCTGACGCAGAATGCCTTCGAGATTCCGAACTACGACATTCTCGTCGACACACCCCTTGAAATTTCGCCGGACTGCTCCGTTGACGAGTTTGAGGAAGACGGCAAAACCTTTCGCGTCGCTGTCCATAGCTATGACGACCAAGATAAGGATCGCTCCGGCTTGATTGAAGGTCTGAAGAAGATCGTGCATTCGGAAATGGCGATGATGCCCGTTCCGGACTTCAGCCACTACACCTTTATCTTCCATTTTGCCCCGGATGTGAGTATGGGTGACGGCATGGAGCATCTGAACTCGACAGAAATTATTGTGAGCGGGAGCTTGTCGGGCGGGGCGCTTTCGCAGGCTCTCGAAATCGCCGCCCACGAATTTTTTCACCTTTGGAACGTCAAGCGCCTGCGTCCCGCCGGGCTGGGGCCTTTCGATTACACGAAAGAGGTCTATACAAAATCCCTGTGGTTTGCCGAAGGCGTCACCACTTACTACTCTTATCTGAACTTGCTCCGCGCCGGCCTATGGACACAGCGAGACTTCCTGAAGCGCATGGCGAGCGAGATCCAAACCATCCGGTACGAACCGGGGCGCAAACTCATGTCGGCGGAAAGCTCAAGCTTCCACGCTTGGTTTTTCGACCGCTCGCCTCAGATGCAGGAAACGAACTTTGCCAACACCACGATTTCCTATTACGACAAGGGAGCGCTGCTCGGTATGCTTTTGGACCTTGCCATTCGCTCCCGGACCGATGGAAAGAAGTCGCTCGACGACGTGCTCCGGCTCCTGTACCGGAAATTTTACGAAAGTCCTCCGGCAAGCTATTACTTGCGCGGGCGCGGTTACGAGGAAAGAGATATTCTTGCTGCCGTCAATCAGGTTGCCGGCAGCGACTTCACGCCATTCTTTAAGCGTTACGTGACAGGCACCGCACCACTCCCTTACGATGAAATCCTCTCGAAAGCGGGCCTGGCGCTGCACGCCGGGGTTTCACCGGGAACACCGCCAAGCCTCGGAGTGTTGATTCAGCCGGTTGCTACCGGGGTGAAAATTGTTGACGTGCTGCCGGGCGGCCCTGCCGACCGCGCAGGCTTGAGCCGCGATGACATTCTGATTGCCGTGGACGACCAGTCCCTGGCGACCGAGGGGTTGGGGGATCGATTGAGCATCTATCCCGCCGGCGCGGACGTTCCTTTCCAGGTCGAGCGCCACCAGCACCGGCAGGTTATATTCGTAAAGCTCGGCCCTCCAATCCCCGATGTGTACTCCATCGATGATTTGCCCGACGCAACCCCGGAGCAGATTAAAATTCGCCTGGGGTGGTTAGGTAAGAACTAGCCGAGCCGGTAGCGCAGACCGCTGTATTCGCGGTCTGCGGCTTTTCCCCACGTTCCGACGAAAAGCCGCGGACCTGAAACCCGCAGGTCTGATGCGCTACCTTGCTGGGCTGACGAATAAAGGCACTCTCCCATAGGTGCTCGCAGTGATAAACTGCAAGTGGCCAGGAACAAAATAACGACGATGCGTTATGCGGGAAATGAGTATGGCTCAGGCCTCCACCGAAACACGCAGACCTGAAACGCGCCAGCCGGCGAATTGTCGGGAGGAAAAAGTGAGGCAAATCAAAACATGGCACGTAGCAAGCCTTTTGATCGCGCTGGGAATTGTAGCTGTGGCTTTGTGGTTTACAAGATGGCGCCAATCGGCGGTTATGGACACCATGGGAACACCAGCCGCCCGTAAATTCTTCGAACAGGGCGAGCACGCGAGATTCTGGGGTAAGGGTGATTGGCCTTTGGCCGCAAAAGATTATCGCCAGGCGATCGATCTCGACCCGAACTACGTCAACGCGCATGAGATGTTTATCCAGGCCATGATAGTTTCCCACCCCAAAGACTTCGCGGCTGCCACGAAGAATCTCAAGCAGCTCTATGAAGGCTGGGCGCGCGAGCATCCAAACCGAGCGGTTTATGTTTGGGCGCTCGGAATACTCTGCGGCGAAGATTTAGCAAAGGCCGAGACGTATTACCGCAAAGCCCTGGCGCGGGATCCCTCATTTGCCGCTGCCGATAACTCGCTTGCCTGGATCGCCGAATCCCGAGGCGATAGCGCCTTGGCGCGGGAATACCTGAAGAAAGCGATGGAGGCAAACCCTCGCGAGCCCAAGTATCTCTTAGATTACGCCTATTCGGAGCGAAGGGTTAATCCGACGCTGTACCGTCAACTCTCGCTGGAGGTCGTCAAACGGTTCCCCCAGAACGACACTGCGGCCCACGCACTCCTTTGGTTGGCAGAATACGCGCCGACGCCACAAGAAAGAATTGCCGACCTCGAACGTCTAAAGAATGAATTCCCACCAAGCCGCTTCATTTGGTCGGCGATGGGGATGGAGATGTTATTCTACACGTATTTGCAGGAATCCCCACACAAGGCTTGGGCATTGGCGCAGCAAATGGCAACTAGCCTCCCTGATCCCAGCGACCGCGACGAGTTTAGAGCCAAGTCCACGTTTGCAGGAAATCTGGTCAAAGCCGAGAGTCTGATGACGAGACACGACTATGGAGAGGCGGAAGCTCTGCTTGCGGCCACGAAAGCCCCCGGATTCGCCGGTTATGGTACGCGCTACGAAGTTGACAGGGGGAAATCGCTTGAGGGCATGGGCAAGACGCCCCAGGCCTACAAGTACCTTTTGGCCCTTGTTGCCCACGAACCGAACCATAGGCTCGAAGCCGCATTGCAGGAAACCGGCTCAACTTTCGGCAAAACGCCCAAAGACGTTGAGAAGGACGTCTGGCGAAAACGAGAGGAGACGTCGCAGCCGGCCAAGGCGTTTACTTTGACGAACTACGACGATGGGAAGCCGGTTTCACTTGCCTCATTCCGCGGGCAAATTGTCCTGCTCGATTTTTGGTTTCCTGCTTGCGGCCCATGCCGCGAGTCGTTTCCATACCTCCAGGATGTGCTGGAAAAATATCGCGGCCAGAAATATGTGACCCTGGCAATCAATGTTGTCTCAGAGCAGGACCAGGGGGTAGTCCCATTTTTGAAACAGAACCACTACGGTTTCATTCCGCTCAAGAGCAACGGGCAGGTGGAGAAAGATTACGGCGTGAGAGGAGAACCAACCACATTCCTGATTGATGGCCGGGGGAGGATCATATTCAGGCCCCATGTTTATGATCCGAGGACTGGCGAAATTCTTGACCTTGAGGTTGGGGAGCTTCTGGCACATGAAACCAAGAAGGGATAGCGGTGCTGGCGCAGACCTTTCAGGTCTGCGAGATGAGTGGCAGTGCGCTGCTGGAGTTGCTGAACGATGCGGCTGGTGGACTCGGCCGGCTGCGGCCAGATCAAGAGCCGGTAGCGCAGACCGCTGTCTTCTCGGTCTGCGGCTTTTCCCCACGTTCCGACGAAAACCCGCGGACCTGAAACCCGCAGGTCCGCGCTACCCGATTAAGAGGTCGGCTTCCTGCGGTTGACGTAATAGGCGATCACGCCGGCGAGGATGGCAACCAGGACGCACACCAGAACGATTTCATCCACGCGCCTCAGGTGTTGCTGGACACGTTCCCAACTGCTTCCAAACATGAAGCCCACATAAGTAATGGTGATAGCCCACGCCGTGGCGCCGGTAAAATTGAAAAATAGAAACCGCGGATAGGGCATTCGGAATAGCCCTGCAAGAATTCCTGCGAACACCCGCAGCCCGGCAATGAACCGGCCCGAAAAGACGGCCCACTGTCCGTACTTCAGGAACAAGGACTGAGATCGGTCAAAAGATTTTGCGGCCAGAGAAAATTTCCTGAGAACCTTCTCGACAAACGGCCTTCCCGCGTAATGGCCGATGAGGAATCCCATGCTGTCGCCGCATGTCGCCCCTGCAATAGCAACAAGGATGGTTGGAACAAGATCCAGCTTTTCGTGATAGACGAGAAACCCCGCAAACAGGAGAACGGTTTCACCGGGGATGGGGATCCCGGCGTTCTCCAGCATGACTCCGAAAAATACGACCCAATAGCCATACCTCGAAAAGAAGTCCGCCAGAGTCTGAAAAACAGTGTGGGTCACAATAGTATGATGTGAAAAGCCTTTCCGGATGGGACAGAATGCAAAGCCAATGATAGCCCATCGGGTTGGCCGGGTCACTCGGTATTCTTCAGCCCGGTTCCTTGATTGCCCACTCCCCAGCACCACCGAGCCATGTTAAACTACGCTAAGCGTGCGCGAACCAATTCTCGATAGACTCGAAAGAAGGCCCTTGGTTTGTGATGGGGCCATGGGCACCATGCTCTATGCAAAGGGCATCTCCCTTAGCCGATCCTTCGACGAACTGAATTTGATCTCCCCGCAGCTTGTCAAAGAGGTTCATGTTGGTTACGTCAAGGCCGGCGCCGAGCTGCTTGAAACCAATACCTTCGGCGCAAACCGTTTGCACCTGGCGAAATTTGATCTGGCTGCCACCGTCCGCGAAATCAACTTGGCCGGAGCGCGTCTGGCGCGGGAATGCGCCGGAGAGGATCTTTACGTTGCCGGGTCTGTGGGCCCTCTGGGTTTGCGTCTGGAGCCGCTCGGAGCCACGTCGCTCGACGAAGCCCGGGCGGCCTTCCGTGAACAGATTGAGGCGTTGGCGGAAGGCGGCGTGGATTTGATTATCATCGAGACGATGATGGATTTTGAGGAGGCTCATCAGGCCCTGCTGGCGGTACGGGAAGCCGGTTCCTTGCCCGCGATTGTGCAAATGACGGTTCAGGAGGAAGGCAACACTCCTTACGGGATTAGTCCGGAAGATTTCGCGCGCCAGCTTGATGCCTGGGGAGCGGATGTGATCGGCGTCAATTGCAGTGTTGGGCCCGCGACCGTCCTTGAAACGCTCGAAAGAATAGCTGCGGTGACTTCAAAGAAATTGTCCGCGCAGCCAAACGCCGGCCTGCCCCTGTCCATCGGAGGGCGGAGCCTCTATCTCTGCTCGCCGGAGTACATGGCCGACTATGCGCGGCGCTTTATCCAGGCCGGCGCCAGGATCGTTGGGGGTTGCTGCGGCACCACCCCACAGCACATTAAAGCGATCAAAGAGGCCGTGAAATCGCTTGGGCCGCAGGCGGCGCGGGTAACGGTTGAATCCGCACTTCTGCCCTCGCAGCCCCTCGAACCCATCCCCATCGAGCAGCGCTCGCGCCTTGCAAGCAAGCTTGCGCGCGGCGAATTTCCGGTGGTCGTGGAAATTGTTCCGCCCAAGGGGTGCGATCCCACGCGCGAAGTCGAAGGCGCTCAATACTTAAGGAGTCACGGCATTGACGCCGTTAACATTCCAGACGGTTCGGGTGCAACAGCCAGGATGAGTGCGCAGACGCTGGCGGTGGTGATCCAGCAGCGAACGGGCCTCGAGGCGTTGCTGCATTTCAGTTGCCGAGGCCGCAATGTGCTGAGCATTCAGTCCGATCTCCTTGGCGCTTATGCTCTTGGACTCAGAAATATCTGGGCCGTTACCGGCGATCCGCCACAATTCGTTGCTTTTCCTTCGGCCACCGCCGTGTTTGATGTGGATGCTGTCGGATTGGCGAATGTTCTCAGCAATCTCAATCGCGGACTGGACATCGGCGGAAATCCGCTGGGAGCGCAAACGGGCTTTCTGATCGGCGTGGGCTTGAACCCTAACGCCTTGAATCCGGATGAAGAACTTCGCCGCTTCGAGTATAAAATCAAAGGAGGAGCGAACTTTGGCGTGATCCGGCCGGTGTTTGACGTGACCCACCTGGCGGGGTTCCTTCGGCGCGTTGAGAAGCTGGACGCGCCGCAGATTCCGTTGCTGGCTGGAATTCATCCCCTGACAAGTTACGGGAGCGCTGAATTTTTGAACAACGAAGTTCCCGGCATCTCGGTGCCGCCGGAAATCCTAACGCGAATGCGTAAAGTGGATACCGGTGATCAAGCGCGCGCTGAAGGGCTCAAAATCGCCCAGGAAATTCTTCTGGAGGTTCGCGGTCTCGTTCAAGGCGCCCAAATTGTGGCCCCGTTCTCGCGTTATGCGATGGCCGTGGAAGTTGCAGAGGTGCTCGGGAAAGGTAAACAAAAGGCCGAAGAAGAATAACGAGGAGCCCTCGGCCCTTCGAAAGGGAAACATGAAGTTCATTCCTCGCAGAGGTCGAAAACCCGAAGATGTCCCAATCTCCCAAGCCCGTTAAGGCTGAGCCGTTCGAAAAGAACCTTGAACGCCTGGATGTCATCGTGCGCCAGCTTGAAGACGCGGACCTTCCCCTCGAAAAGGCTTTGCACCTTTACGAGGAAGGCATGAAACTCTCGGAGGTTTGCCAGCGTCAATTACAGGAAGCGGAAGGAAGGGTGCAAATCCTGATGAAGAGGGCCGGAGGTAAAATTGTGGCGGAACCTTTCGAACCCGAAGAAAAGGAGTCGGAACCCTCTTGATCTCTCCGATTACGCCCATCCAATATCTCGACGAACAACGCCAGCGCGTTGACCAGGAACTCGAACGCCTGCTTCCTCCTGCAGAGACCTTTCCTCAGTCGATCCATCGCGCCATGCGTCACTCGGTGTTTGCGGGGGGCAAACGCCTGCGCCCTATTCTCTGCGTTGAGGCGGGACGCCTGCTGGGCGGTCAGGAAGAGGCGCTGCTGCGGGTGGGCGCTTCGTTTGAACTGATTCACACGTATTCCCTGATCCATGACGATCTGCCGGCGCTTGACAATGACGACTTGCGGCGCGGCAAACCGACCTGCCATCGCGCTTTCGGCGAAGCCACGGCAATCCTGGCCGGCGATGCCCTGCTCACCCTTGCCTTTGAGATTCTTGCCGAGCCCGGCGGGTGTTCGGCCGAGCGCCAGATCCGGCTGATTCATGAGCTGGCGCACGCCATCGGGACGCGTCAAGGAATGGTGGCCGGCCAAGTGGTGGACATGGAAGCAACCCATCAATCCGTCGATGTCGCGACGCTCGAGTTTATCCATTCCTCAAAGACGGGCGCGCTTCTTTGCGCTGCGGTCCGCTGCGGCGGGATCTTCGCCAATGCCCAGGAGGCGGATCTTGTCCGCCTCACCATCTATGGCCGGAAAATCGGACTGGCGTTTCAAATCGCGGACGATTTGCTGGACGTACTGGGTTCAAGCGCCACACTCGGGAAAACCGCCGGCAAAGATGACCATCTGCGCAAGGCGACCTATCCGGCCCTTCACGGAATCGAAGAGTCGCGGCGAATTGCCTCGCGCCTCATTCAAGAGGCTTGCGAAAGCCTGGAATTTTATGGGGAGCAAGCCCGCAGGCTGCAAGAGATTGCTCATTTCCTTATCGAGAGGACGGCCTGATGGAATACCGGTATCTCCCAAAAATCGATTCGCCCGCGGACCTGAAAAAGGTGCCTCGCGAGGAGCTGCCCAAGGTTGCAGAGGAACTTCGCAACTACCTGATTTCCGTGGTGTCCAAAGTGGGAGGCCACCTGGCTTCCAGTCTCGGCGCCGTGGAACTGACGCTCGCCTTGCATTACTTTTTTGATGCGCCCCAAGACAAGATTGTCTGGGATGTGGGGCACCAGGCTTACGGCCATAAGGTTCTTACCGGGCGCCGGGATCGCTTGCCCACCGTTCGTCAGTACGGAGGAATTTCAGGCTTTCCCGTGCGCGACGAAAGTCCTTACGACACCTTCAACGTTGCGCACGCGGGCACGGCCATCTCCGGAGCCCTCGGCATGGCGGTAGCACGCGACCTGAAAGGCGAGGATTTCCACGTGATCGCGGTGGTGGGTGACGCCGGGCTCACGACCGGTCTTGAACTCGAGGGCATTAATAACCTGGGAACTCTGCAAAGGAAAGTCCTGGTCGTTTTGAATGACAACGAAATGTCCATCTCGCCGAATGTCGGGGCAATCGCCGGCTACTTGAACAGAGTGGTCCATGGCCAGGCCTACCATCGAATTACCCAGGAAGTCGAAAAGATGATCTTGACCGTTCCGCGTCTTGGGCCGCGGTTGCTGAAGGTGTCAAAGGATCTTGTAGAGTCCGCGAAGACGGCATTGATCCCAGGTCTGGTATTTGAAGAGCTAGGCTTCGATTATGTGGGGCCCGTAAACGGGCACAACATCGAGGAACTCCTGAATGCCTTTGCCAAAGTGAAGGACAATCCCAAACCAACTCTTTTGCATGTTGTCACCCAGAAGGGAAAGGGCTATCCGCACGCAGAAATGCTGCCCGTGAAGTTCCACGGCGTAACTCAGTTTGACGTCGCGACAGGGGCTTTTCGGAAGGCTCCGGCAAAGGCTCCCAGCTACACTTCCATTTTCGGCGAGACGGTGTGCAAGTTGGCGGAAAAGGACCCGCGGGTTGTGGCGATCACCGCCGCGATGTCCGAGGGAACAGGCTTGGTGGACTTCTCCAAACGCTTCCCCGAGCGATTTTTTGATGTGGGAATTGCAGAGCAGCACGCCGTAACGTTTGCCTGTGGCTTGGCCTGCGAAGGGATGCGCCCTGTCGTGGCCATCTATTCCACTTTTCTCCAGCGCGCTTACGACCAGGTGATACACGACGTTTGCCTGATGCGCCTTCCGGTGGTTTTGGCTCTGGACCGGGCAGGCATCGTGGGCGCCGACGGTCCCACCCACCACGGTCTCTATGATCTGGCATACCTCTCGGCGCTTCCCGGCATGGTCGTCATGGCCCCCAAAGACGAGAACGAACTCCGCCATATGCTGGCTACGGCGCTCGATCTGAATGGACCCAGCGCAGTGCGCTACCCTCGCGGCAACGGTTTCGGCGTTGCTCTCGACCCGGAGTTCAAGCACCTGGAAGTCGGCAAGGCTGAAATCCTTCGCGAAGGAAGCGATATTGCGATCCTGGCACTCGGCAGCATGGTCTATCCCGCCCTCGAAGCCGCCCAGCGGCTGGAATCGAGCGGCATTCACGCGACGGTGATCAATGCCCGCTTTATGAAGCCGCTCGACGAAGAACTGATCTGTTGCCTGGCGGCAGAAAAACAATTTCTGGTGACGGCGGAAGAAGGAACGGAGCGGGGCGGGTTCGGGTCCGCGGTCGCGGCACTCCTGCACGACCGGAGAATTCCCTCGAGCTTGGTGCGGATTGCGGTTCCCGACCGGATCATCCCTCACGGCGCGCCTAACCTTTTGCACGCTAAATACGGGTTGGACGCCGACGGAATTGTGGAGAGAATTCAGAGTTTTGTCAGCCAGTCGCCGACCCTGCGAGGTTTGAACCTTTAATCTTTACTGTCCGCCTTCGCCCCTGCCGTTTTCTTGTGGCGAATGTCCTCTGCTTCAATACGCTCTAAGGTGCAATCGGAAAGGTGCGGCATTCGAGAGGGGCGGGAGATCGTCTGGCTCTATATCTAACGCCATAAGTCGGCGACGGTCATTTATTGTAGCGCCGCTCGGCGGCAAGCACTGCTTGCTTGAGCGGCGAAAGACCATAGACCCGCGCTACAGTAATAGTTGTCACTCTATTTTGCAAGCATCGGTAGAAGACAGAGGATTGCTGCATCGCCATGGAAATCACAGCGAACATTGCCGGCAAAGGACTCGCCCGCGTCGAAGTTCAGCGGGATCAAATCCGTGCGGTAAGCATGGTTGGCCCGAGCGATCCCGACGCGCCTTTTGTCAGCCCGGGGTTTGTGGACCTCCAGCTTAACGGCTTTGCCGGAATTGATTTCTCCGACCCGGACCTCGATCCCTCGAAAGCCCTCAGAGTGCTCCCGGCGGTCTGGAAAACCGGAGTGACGGCTTTCTGCGCGACGCTCATCACCAACTCCATCGAACGGCTCCAGCGGAATTTCCGGGTGCTGGAAGCCGCCCGCGAGCGCGACGCGCGTTTTGCCGCGACTGTACCCTGTTATCACCTGGAAGGTCCTTATCTCTCGCCCGGGGGTTCGCACGGCGCCCACGATCCGAAGCTGATGCGCTCGCCCGACTGGGACGAATTTACCACCCTGCAGGAAGCTGCGGGAGGACGCATCGCGATCGTAACGCTGGCCCCGGAACTGCCGGGAGCCTGCGACTTCATCCGCAAAGCAAGCGCCGAGGGCTTAGTGGTAGCCATCGGTCACACGGATGGCTCGCCGGAGCAAATTCACGCCGCCGTCGAGGCGGGCGCCAGGCTCAGCACGCACCTCGGCAATGGATGTCCCCAACTGATCCATCGCCATCAGAACCCGCTGTGGGCTCAACTGGCCAGTGACCCGCTCAGCGCCAGCCTCATCTGTGATGGTTTCCATCTGCCGCCCGACTTGGTTCGGGTGGCCTTCCGGGTGAAGGGCATTGAGCGTTGCATTCTCATCACCGATGCCGTCCACGTGGCCGGCCTTCCTCCGGGCCGGTATTCGCTGGTGGGCCTGGATATCGAACTTCTGCCGAGCGGCCAGGTCGTCAGGATGGATCGGCATAGCATGGCGGGCTCCGCACTGAGCATGAACCGCGCCATTGCCGTTTTTGCAAAGTTCGCCGGGGCCAGCCTTTCGGACGCCCTTGAAGCCGCTACTGTGAATCCGGGACGGCTGCTCCCTGCCGCCGGAATTTCCAAGGGCATCGAGCCCGGCCAGCCGGCCGATCTGGTTATTTTTCGAGCCGAGCCAGAAGCCTTGCGCGTCGAGACCGTGCTGCTCCGGGGTCAGCAAGTGTATCCTTCTTAAATACTGATGATTGCAAAATGTGGTGACAACAGCCACTGTAGCGCGGGTCTGCGACCCGCGTCTTTCGCCGCTCATAGAGCGGCGCTACAGAAAAAGTTGTCACTATATTTTGCAACTCTCAATAAATCCGCGTGCCACGGGCTCTCCCCGGCGAGTGGCAGATCTGAAGCGCCAAATGTCCCGCCGCGTTTAACAGCAAACCTAAGTTCGGGATTTATTCATCGAGCTGTGACTTGATTCGTCCTACAGGCCGCTTTGCGCCTATCAGCCAGAGTCCGGTTGTTCGGCGAGAGCGTGCGCACAGTTCCACCCGCGGGCGGAGTGAACCGTGGATTGGAGGTGAAGAGGAAGATGTTCGCTAGTGTTGCGTTTGGAAAATACGTTTACCTGTAGCGCCGCCCTTCAGGGCGGTATGCCGGGCGTAAAGCCCGGCGCTACAACAAATGGGTCCTTCCGTATAAGTAATACAATTTGCCGAACGCAACACTAGGCTGTCTGGCCCAGCTTTCCTTCCCGAAAAGCCTGGAGATATCTTGCGCAGTACTCGTCGCGGGACAGCAAGGCTTCTGCCGCCCGGACGTTCATCATCAATTGGGAATCGCAAGGGTTGACGATGGCGGCATCCAGGCCTTGCGCCATCAGCAACACGATAAGGACATCGTTAAGCAGCTTGCGCGAAGGCAGTCCAAAAGAAACATTGCTGATTCCGGCGCTTGCATGGACACCGGGATAGCAGGCCGTGATCAACCTTGTGGCCTCCGCCAATGCTTTGCCCTGTTCGGAATCCGTACTGACGGGGAGCACGCAAGGATCGACGTAAATATCGTCCAGGGAGAACCCCTCCGCCGTGAGGCGGTCGATCAAGCGGCTGGCGGTCGCGACGCGGTCATCGACCGCATGGGGCGGCCCCGACTCGCTTAGGCAAAGCGCGATCACTTTGGGCCGGAATTCCTTTAGAACCGGGAGCAGCGCCTGAATGCGCGCCGGCTCATCGGTGATGGAATTGATCATCGCCCGTTGTTTGCAGAGCGGGAGCGCACGGCTGAGGGCCGCGGGGTCGGCGCTGTCCAGGCAGAGCGGCGTATGGACCGTTTCTTGGACAATGTTCACGAGCCACGGCAAAACCTCCGCCTCCTGACCGGGCAGGCCTCCGTTAACGTCGAGCATGTCCGCGCCAGCCTCCACTTGTTTCCGGGAGATGTCCTGGAAGAATTCCACATCTCTATTCTGTGCTGCTTCGCCCACCTTCTTGCGCGTGCAATTGATCAGTTCACCGATGATGAGCATGATATTTAGCTCCCTCCTTTTTTCCTGTTCGCTGCGGGATCGAGATCGATCCTCTTGGAGAAGTTATCCAGCCCTGCCATTCGATTGGCCAGAGCGTTGGTGCCGTCAAGGCGCCAGTCCCTTGGAGGGATCAGCGTGTGTGCGAATTTCCGGGGATCGTCTCCCATCGCCAGGGCGCCTTGGTAAACCACATTCCAGATGCAAGGCAGGTCGGTGCGAGCTTCGCAGGTTCCGTCAATCCTGGTGCCCCCGCAGGGACCGTTGCGCAGCTCTTTGTAACACCACCGCATCGAGCAACCCGCGTAGTCGAGATGATCCTGAAGGCAATCGCCGCAGCTCTTGCACCCTAGCGTGGCTTTTCGGTAGAGGGTGGAAGGATCAAGCAACTGACACCACAACCCATGACGCCAGGAATTATCCGCGCCGGCGGCCATCCTGGCCTTCATCCGGGACCCGAAAAACCTTCCGCTAAAGGAGCTTTCCGCAATCAAGTGTTGGTGCACAAACTTTGAGAGCTTCTGGACGAACCTGGCGTGCGGTTTCTTCCGGCTGATCAGATAACTTCCTTGGCCGTCACTCAAGCCATCTTGACCCGGGGGCAACAGATAAAACTCGTTCGCGCTGGGGAAAACCAGCTCGTCCATTCTGTTCCGCCAGCCGGCCCCGATCACCACGGCTCGTTCGGCAATGGTCATAAAATCGCGGTGTGTGAGGCCGAACCCGCCGATGTGCGCTCCCGCAAAGCCCAGATCCCTAACGGCCGCAACCATGAGCGCGGCGCGCTCCAGGCGCTGGGGTTTCTTCTCGGTTTCAAGCCGCTGCATCAGTTGATCCGGCACGACGCAACCAGCAACCTCGCCCGCCTGCATCATCTGCGCGATCTTGGCTGTTGGAACGTAAACATTGGCGAGAACAGGAATGTGACCGATGCCCTCGCGGGCCATGAACTGCTTCAGTTCATAAAGCTTGCGAAGGTTGAATCCCAACTGCGTAATGATGAACCGCGCCCCTACCGAAATCTTCAACTGCAGCTTGTAGAGCTGCATCATCTGGTCGGGCTCGCGAACTTTGTAAGGGTTTACGACGGCGCCCCCAAAGAAATCGAAAGGCGTCGTGTGCACCGTCCGCGGTCCCAGGTTGTACTCGATGCCTTGCCTCATGGCTCCGAGCAGCCAGAGGATTAGAACGGAGTCCAGGTCGTAAACCGGCTTGGATTTTCCGCCAAAGCCTTCTTTTTGCGCATCCCCGGTCAAAGCCAGGATGTTCTCGACACCCATGCGCGCCAAGGCATGCAGCCGCGATTCGAGCGAAGAACGGTTTCCGTCCTTGCCTGCAAGATGGGCAATCGGCGTCAGGCCATGCTCCATAATGAACGAGACGAAGGCTTCCGGCGGCAACGCCGGGTTGCCGCCCGGCAGATCCGTCACACTGATCACCTCGATGCCTTCCGGCAGGGCAGCCGCTTCTTTGACAAAGGTCTCCGCCTCGGCCACATTGTGATCGCGGCCCAACACCAGCTCGGCGGTGCAAAAGAATTGTCCCTTTTCGAGCGCCAGCCGCAAATGGTTGTAAGGCCTTGCTTCTTCCGCCATGGCTGCTCCTTTCCTAGCCATAGGAGCGCGGCTCTCGATCGCCTTGTACCGAGAGAGTCGCCTTGTAGCATTTGACCAGGCGCCGCCCGATCAGCGCGGCAAGCCGTTTGAAGAAAATCATTCCGCTTTCGGGATCCTGCTGCAGGATCTGATCCAAATGGGAATTCGCAATTTTCAACACCTTGACGGGAACCAGACATTCAGCGGAAGCGGTGTAAGAATTGTTCTCCATGAGGCTCGACCAACCGGTAACGTCACCTGGGTCCGAGGCCACATGGGCCAGGAGTTCCTGGGGGCCCACGCTGATCCGCACGCGGCCCTCAATAAGGATATACAAGTTGCTGGCCGGGTCCCCCTGGTGAAAAAGAAAATCCCTCTGCGCGTACGACTCCTCCGTGGCAGCTTCGAGGATCTTCTTTCGAGTCTCCTCGCGCATTCCCTGGAAAAGATAAGCGTTGTCAAGGTACATGGTCAGCTCCTGTCTCAGAACAATCCCATGACTTTTCCGGTCTTGACATCCACATCAACCCGGCGAAACCCCGGATTGGAAGACGTCCCGGGCATCAGGCTGATCGTGCCGGCGCAAGGGCAGAGGAACTTGGCGCCGGAGTATACCAGAACGTCCCGAATCGGCAAGATCCAACCTTCCGGGACGCCCTTGAGCGCGGGGTCGTGGCTCAAACTCAGGTGGGTTTTTACCATCATCGTGGCGTAATCCGCGTATTTCGGATCGGACTCGAGCATCTTGGATTTAGCCTCTGCTTCCGGCGTCCAGGCCACTCCATCGGCGCCGTAAACGACTTTGGCGATAAGTTCCACGCGGTCTCGCAGCTTCATCTCCAGCGGATACAAGTATTCGAAGGCAACCTCGTCCTTGCATCCATCAATAACAGCGTCCGCCAGGTCCAAAGCTCCTTCACCGCCCTTCGCCCAGTGTTGGGAGGCGGCGCACCGGCCTCCTGCAGCCTCCACAGTTTTGCGCACCAGGGCGATCTCCTCCTTCGTATCCGTATGGAAGCAGTTGATGCAGACGACGGGATTGATTCCGGAGCGGCGAATAATTCCGAGGTGGTGAAGCAGGTTGGGAAGGCCCTGCTCAAGGAGTTTCAGATTCTCCTTGGTGTATTCCTCGGCAAGTGGCAAACCCGCTGCTACCTTGGGACCTCCACCGTGCATCTTGAGGGCGCGGATCGTCGTGGTCAGGACGGAAACGTTCGGCTTCAGTCCGCTGTAACGGCACTTGACGTTCCAGAACTTCTCGAAACCGATATCCGCGGCAAAGCCGCTCTCGGTGACGTGATAATCGAACATCTTTAATCCCAGCCGGTCGCCGATAATCGAGGACTGCCCTATGGCGATGTTGGCGAAGGGGCCGGCATGAACCATGCAGGGCTGGTATTCCGCGGTCGAGCAAAGCGTGGGGTTAATCGTGTTCCGCATCCAGGCCGTCATCGCTCCCGCGACTTCCAGGTCGGACGTGGTAACCGGATTTCCCCTCTTGTCGAAGGCAACCGTGATTTCCCCCAGGCGCTTTCTCAGGTCGGCGAGGTCCACGACGATTGCGAGGATGGCCATCAACTCCGAACTCACGGTGATGCCGAACTTCGAGCGCATCATGAAGCCGTCCCGCCTGCCGCCGATCCCGATGATGATGTCGCGCAGCACCTGGGCACAGAAATCCACGACCCAACCCGTTTCCACCCGCGTGGGGTCAATATCCAGGCGCGGTGTTTTGCTGTGTTTCAGCAGTTCCTCATCAGTGTAGTTCCGTTCGTGCTGCATGCGGGCGGTGAGCGCCGTCATGGCCAGGTTGTGCGCGTTCCCGATATCGTTGATGTCGCCCGTCAGTCCCAGAGAGAATTCGGTCATGGGAATAAGAAGGGCGTTTCCTCCGCCCGCGGCCGTCCCTTTCACGTTCATGGTGGGACCGCCGGAAGGTTGCCGCAGGCATCCCCCAACGTTTTTCCCGCGCTTGCCCAATCCCTCGACGAGACCAAGGGACGTCGTGCTTTTCCCCTCGCCCAGGGGAGTCGGCGTGATCGCCGTGACTTCAATATATTTCCCATCCGGCCGGTTTTTCAGGCGTTCCATAATTTTGAGGAAATCCAGCTTCGCCAGCCTTCCCATGGGGATCAATTCATCATGTTGTAGCCCTAATCTTTCCTGCCACTCCCGGGGTGTGGGCATCTTTTGCTCTGCCGCTTCTGAAATCTCCCAGTCCTGCATTTTGGTTGCGTCGTACGGCATTAACAGCCCTCCTGCCTATCGGTCCGCTTCGGGATTCACCACCAGGGCGGCGAATCGCAACATTTGCCGCCACCTATCGGAAGCTTTGGGCATTCTCGACACGGCCCTTGCAAAGGTTCGCCGCCGCAGCGAAAAGATTACTACCTCTCCAAGACAAAATACCAGATGCCAACCTGACGTCCGCAAACGGCGCGAAGTACCGACTTATTGAGAGTTACAAAATATAGTGACGCCGTTCTTTGTAGCGCCGCTCGGCGGCAAGCGCGGCTTGCCTGAGCGGCGAAAGACGCGGGTCATAGACCCGCGCTACAGTAATAGTTGTCACTATATTTTGTAAACATCAGTAATTCCCGAATCCCCGCTACCCTCCGCCTGAACTTCCTGATAATAAAAGCCTAAGGAAATGGCAGGGCAGCTTCAGTGACCTACGTCACGCCGCTTTTGGGGATAGGATAAGCAGTCTCAGGAAGAGGCTGGCTGAGGGATTATACGTAACGCCATAAGTCGGCGACGGTCATTTATTGTAGCGCCGCTCTATGAGCGGCGAAATCCGCCGGTCGCAGACCGGCGCTACAGTTTTGGACCGTCGCCGACTTATGGCGCCCTATATAAACAGCTATGGGAACCTCGCCAGGAAACACGCAGCAATACGGCGATCCTTCAGGCATACGCGACATTCCCCTGGACTGATACCCTCGCAAGCGCCAAGATGAGAATCCCGGCTGAAGCCTTTTGCTCCATTCTCCTTCCGCCGTGCTAAATTAAGCTGACGCGATGCCCGAAGAGAGCCGGCTCAAATTTGCCTGGATGGACGTGCTTCTGCTGGTCTTTCTGGCCAGCCTGGCGGTGCTCTATCCCGTCTCTGAAGTCCACGCGCAACTGTTTCTGCTCTCGATTGGATTCTTCCAGGTTTTCGAGCGCAAATTCATTGAGTGGGCAGGGGCGCGCGGTGAGATTTATAGCACGCTCGTCAAAATCGGCCTGGCGTCGCTTCTGATCGCGCATACGGGCGGCATCAACTCCAGCTACTACCTCATCTATTATCTGCCGGTCGTCACGGCGGCGATGTACTCCGGACCCTGGGGGACGCTCGGGTGGACGGCGCTTTGCTCGGCGGCGTATTGCTCCTTCCTGATCCCGGCGCTTCGGGAGTACCGGCTGACGGCGAGCGGCGCCGAAGAGCTTGGCATCCGCGTGCTTTTTTTCTTTCTGGCCGCCATCCTGGTCAATCGCTTCGTCATGGAAAACAGAGAGCAGGCGGAGCGCTATCGCTTGCTTGCCGAGCAGCTTGCGGAGACCAACCAGCAGCTCGAGCGGGTGCAGGCGGAAGCACGAAGGTCGGAGCGCCTCGCCGCGCTGGGGCAACTGACCGCGGGCCTCGCCCACGAAATTCGAAATCCGCTCGGCGTCATCAAGGGTTCGGCGGAAACCTTGGGGCAGAAACTCCCGGCGGAGGATTCCGTGGCAAAGGAGTTGGCCGGATTTATTTCCAGTGAAGTTAACAGATTGAATTCGCTGGTCAGCCGGTTTCTTGATTTCGCAAGGCCCTTGCAGCTCAAAAAGCACCCGGAAGAAATTCCGCCCATTGTGGATTACGCCCTGAAAGCGGCAAGAGACCGCTGGCCTGAATCCAAGGTGCAGGTGGAGCGCGAGTACGCCGCCAAGCTTTCTGCCGTTCCACTCGACGCTGAGCTCACCGAGCAGGTCTTTACGAATCTGGTATTCAACGCTTATGAAGCGATGGGAGCGGAAGGCGGCAAGCTGCGCGTGGAAATCGCCAGGAAGGACATCGACGGGCGGCACGGAATCGAAGTCACGCTGGCGGACACCGGGCCCGGCGTGCCGCCGGAATTGTGCGAACAGATTTTCAATCCGTTCTTCACCACCAAGAACGAGGGCGTCGGGCTGGGCCTCTCCATCGTCTCGAAAATCGTGGATGACCATGGAGGCTGGATCCGCGTGCAGCCGAATCCAGGAAAAGGCGCCTGCTTCCGCATATTCTTCCCTTCGGAATAATGGCGAAAAACAAGTTGACAGACCACATGGCTTGCATCGAATGGGCGTAGACTATTCACGGTGACCGGAGTCTGATTTTCCAATGCCCACGATTCTAATTGTCGAAGACGAACCGAAAATGCTCCGCCTGCTGGAGCTGAATCTTGCGGACGAAGGTTACGCGGTCCGCGCTGTCAGCGACGCGGAGCAGGGACTCAAAACCCTCGGACACGACAAGATCGATCTGGTCTTGAGCGACGTCAAGCTGCCCGGAATGAGCGGGCTCGAATTTCTCCAAGCGGTGAAGCGCTCGAACGCCGCAACGCCCGTGGTGATGATGACCGCCTACGGCAGGGTCGAAAGCGCCGTGGAAGCGATGAAGGCCGGCGCCAGCGATTACGTCCTCAAGCCGTTTTCCATCGAAGAGATCAAGCTCATCATTCGCAAAGAGCTGGAAGTCAAACGGCTCCATGAGGAAAACCGCTCGTTGCGCGAGGCGCTCGGCCTTCGCTACCAATTTGAAAATATCATCGGGAAAAGCTCCAGGATGCAGGAAGTTCTGGCCACGGTCGAGCGCGTGGCGCCCACCAATTCCACCGTGCTGCTGGGTGGCGAAAGCGGGGTGGGCAAGGATCTGATCGCGCGCGCCATTCATCAGCACTCGCGCCGCTCGGGTGGGCCGTTCATCAAGATCAATTGCACCGCCATTCCGGAGAATCTACTCGAGAGCGAGCTTTTTGGATACGAAAAGGGCGCGTTCACGGGCGCCGCCGCCGCCAAGCCCGGCAAATTCGAACTGGCGGACCAAGGCACCATATTTCTCGATGAAATCGGCGACATGCCGGGCACGTTGCAGGCCAAGCTCTTACGCGTCCTCCAGGAACGCGAGTTTGAAAGGCTGGGCGGAACCAAAACCATCAAAGTGGACGTTCGCGTCGTCGCCGCCACCAACCAGGACCTGCGCGCCGCGCTCGAGCAGGGAACCTTTCGCGAGGACCTCTATTACCGGCTGAACGTCGTGCCCATTTCCATCCCGCCCCTGCGCGAGCATAAGGAAGATATTCCCTACCTTGTGGACCACTTCATCACGCGCTTTGCAAAGACCTCCGGAAAGCCCATTCGCGGCATCTCGCCCCAGGCCATGAAGCTCCTCGCCGATTTCCATTGGCCGGGCAACGTCCGCGAGCTTGAAAACATCCTCGAACGCGCCGTGGTGATGGCCAACGGAGAAAAGATCGAGATCGAGGACATTCACCTCGATATCGCCGCGAGGCCCGAAGTGGGCACAGGCCTTGCCTCTTCCGCGATAGCCGCGAACGGCTCCATGTTGCCGCTGCTTCCTCAGGGCATGACGCTCGAGAAGTTCGAAGACGAAATCATCAAGGAAGCGTTAAACCGTGCCGGCGGCAACAAGAGCCAGGCCGCGCGCCTGCTTGGCCTCTCGCGCAACGCGCTGCGCTATCGGCTATCCAAGATCGGCGTGCCCGACGAGCCGGAGTCGTGATTTGGAACAGCCCGCCATCATTTCCGCCAAGACGCTCGGCCAACTTGCGATGCCCGCCGTTTGCCCGCGCTGTTTCTGGCTGGCGATGAACGCCGACAAGCCTTTCCAGATTTTCCCCGGCATCTTCAGCGCCATTGACAGCTACGGGAAGAACGTTGTTCACGGATGGTTCGACCGCTACGGAAAGCCGCCCGAGTGGCTCGCACCGCTGGGGAAGATCCGAACCTATAGGAACCCGCCCCACTTCAGCAAATTTGCCGTGCTCGACGAAGCGACCTCAATCCTCCTGCGAGGAACCCCGGACGGCATTTTCCTCATGCAGGACGGCTCGCACACGATCATTGATTACAAGACCGCGAAATTCACCGAATATCAGGATGATCTCTTCCCGATGTATGAAGCGCAGTTGAACGCCTATGCCTACATCGGCGAGCGCCTTGACCTGAAGCCTGTCTCGAAACTGGCCCTGGTTTATACCGAACCCGTTACCGGCGCCGCCGCGGCGGCCGATGATTCCAACCTGACGCCGGAAGGCTTCCGCATGGGTTTTAGGGCGCGGATTCTTGAGGTCGAGATCAACCCCGACTTGGTGTCCCGCCTGCTCAAAACCGCCGCAAGCATTCTCCAGTCGGCTTCTCCTTCCGCGGGGATTGACGGCTGCAAGGATTGCGCCGCGCTGGCTTCGCTGCTCCGCCTCGCCTCCGCCTGAAGACTGCTCTCTACGAAGACAAGACCCAATCTAGCTGGTGGCTGAAATCCACCAGTTTTGGGTGATATGGGCCAAAGCTGGCAGGATGCGCCCGACCTCAAAATTAGAAATTTATTAAGTTATGTACGGTCAATGAGTTGCAAACACCCCCGGCAGAGGTTTGGCAGCCGTCGTGCCTTTACGGGGGTCAGGGTAGGTTTAGCAACAGGATGGTTGAGCAAGGGGGTGGAGCATGAGAGCGAACAACTTGAAGTGGATGGCAGTCTTTATCGCGGTGGCAGGGGCACTGGCAGTTCTTCCCGGGTTCGCGCAGCAGGCAGAGACCTCGCCTGGCGTGGCGCGCGTCAGCCTGATGAAGGGCGACGTTTCCATCATGCGCGGCGATTCGGGCGAATGGGTGGCGGCGACGGTCAACACTCCCGTGGTGCCGGGCGACACGATTGCCACCGGAGGCGGGTCGCACGCCGAGATTCAGCTCGATTACTCGAACGTGCTGCGGCTCGATCAAAACGCCCAAGTCAAGGTCGCCGATCTCACGCGCTCGCGCCTCCAGCTCCAGGTGGCGCGCGGCACGGCCGATCTGGCGGTTCTCGAAGGCAACCAGGCCACGTCCGAAGTGGACACCCCCAACGTGGCGGTTCAGCCTCTCCAGCCCGGCACTTATCGGATCGACGTGAACTCCAACGACATGTCCCTGGTGACGGTCCGCGACGGCCAGGCGCAAATCTCCACGCCGCAGGGCTCGACGAATGTGGACGCGGGCAAGCAGATCACGGTGGAGGGCTCCCAAAACCCCCAATACCAGACTGCCGACGCCCAGCCGCTCGACTCTTGGGACCAATGGAACAGCGAGCGCAATCGCCTCATCCAAAGAGCGTCCAACTACAATCACGTGAACCGTTACTACACCGGCGCGCAGGATTTGGATGCCAACGGCCGCTGGAGCTATGTGCCGGGTTACGACTGGTGCTGGACGCCTTACGTTGACGCGGGGTGGGTGCCGTACAGTTACGGGCGTTGGGTGTGGGAGCCTTTTTACGGCTGGACTTGGGTTTCTTATGACCCGTGGGGCTGGGCGCCTTATCACTATGGCCGCTGGTTCTTCTACGGCAGCAGTTGGTTCTGGTGGCCGGGTTACGTCACCGCCGGTTACTATCCGCTCTGGGCGCCGGCGTACGTTTCCTTCATCGGTTTCGGGTACGGATATCAGCGTTTCGGATTCGGTTTTGGCTATGGATACAGTTCGATCGGCTGGTGCCCGCTCGGACCTCGCGACGACTTCCATCGCTGGTGGGGGCGGGGGCGGGACGGGGACCGCTCTTTTAACATGGTCAACATCAACAACATAACTAACATTACCAATATCAATGGCCGGGGCGGCCGGGGCGGAGGCTTTGGGCGCGACGGGCGCGGGTTCCACGGCTCGAACCTGGGACAGTTGATGACCAACGTCCACGTTCGCCGCTCCATCACCACCATGCCGGCGGACCGCTTTGGCCGCGAGGCTGTGTACCGGAATCGCCAGCCGGTAAGCACCGGGATGTTGCAGCAGGCGAGCTTTGTCCGGGGAACGCTGCCGGTGGTTCCAACGCGCGCCAGCCTCAGCGCCTCCAATCGCGCGGCGGTGGTGCCGATGGCGGCCAATCGCAACGCGAACAACGTTCGGTTCTTCTCGCGGCATCAGGCGGGTTCGCCCAACCAGAACCACTCGTTCAATACTCAGGCGGCCTCCATCCGTCAAATGGTTCAAAACCGCAACGGGCGGTCCGGACCCGCAAGCAGCAGCCCCAACGGGCAAGCAGGCCGTGGCTTCCAGGCGTCCGGTGCAAATGGAACCCGCAGGAACGTTCGCGCCTTTGGGAACGGCCGCGCCCAGAACTCCGGCAGAGTCGTAACCGCCTTCGGGAACGGCCGCGCCCAAACGCAGGCTCGCCAGGCGCAGTCTGCTCCTCAGGGAAACCGGCAAGGCTGGACGCGCTTCGGTGCGCCGAACGCCCAAGCGGGAACAAACGCTCGCGGAGGGCAGCGGGCACGCGTGGTGCAAACCTTCAACAATCCGCAAAACAACCGGAATGAATCGGCGCCCAGCGCGCGGTCGAATCAAGCGGGCTGGCAACGCTTCGAAAATCGAGCGACGGGAGCGCAGCCCTCTGCCAGGACAGGGCGCCAGGGTCAGGCCCCGGTAGTTTGGAGCGCGCCGCAATCGCGCCAGAATAATACGTCTCGCGCGGCGCCCAGCGCGCGGTCAAACCAGGGCGGCGGCTTCCAGCGCTTCACGCCCCAATCAGCGCCGCGCAACCAAGGCGGTTCCTTTTCCGGCCAGAGTAATCAGAACCGGGGCGGTGGCTTCCAGCGCTTCACGCCGCAGGCAGCCCCGCGTAACCAAGGCGGAGGCTTTTATAACGGGGGATCTTCCGCGCGCGGCAACACCTCGCGCGGCTATGGGAGCCAACCCAATTACGGGTCGCGCTCGTATTCACGCCCGGCGCTGCGGCTGAACAAGCCCATCGTGACAGAACGCCGGTCGGGCTCCTATTCAGCGCCCCGAGGCAACTCCGGTTACGGGGGAGGCGGCAGTTACCGGGGAAGTTCCGGTGGCGGCTCCGGGCATTCGTCTTATTCGCGTAGCTCGGGCGGCGGCGGCTCCCGGGGCTCAGCGCCGCAATCTTCGCATAGTTCCGGTGGCGGCGGCCACAGAAGGCGCTAGGCGGTGCCGCGGGACATGGGTTGTTGATTGTCGCGTCATTCACCACTTGCTCGACGCGAGCGGAGCAGCCAACTTCCAGGCGAATTTGTTCGGCATCTTCTAGCCCTCGGGCGGGCGCACGTCGGTCTCGGTTCGTTCCGGTTCGTTTTACTTATTTTCAACAACTTGGCTAGCTTCGTTTCAGGTTCGTTTTGGCTGTTTTTCCCACAGCCGTCCTTTGTTATCAATAACTTCCTAGCTTCGTTTTGCAAAAAAAGAATTCTTTTTTTCTGCGATGCGATCTTCCGCCGGGGTTTTGATGGTTAACTTGTTGCTTTTAAATTCGTTATCATCATTCCAGAGCGTTTTGGGGCGTTGCGGCCCTACTCCTGTCATTGTTTCTGTCCCGGCTCCAGGCGCTCCGCCCCGGCCTGAAAAACCTACTCTAGTAGGCTATCATAAAAACCGCAAATGTCAAGTGGAATCTGGCACGGCGGCGCTCGGCGGGGTGTATAATGCGCTCGTAGAGCGGGTGGAGGGCGTGACGCCGAAGGGGCATAATACCCAGGCGTTGACCGATTCCCAGGAATCACAAAAACCGCGATGGATGCGCCACTCTCGGTGGTCATGGGACAGCACTCCTGCAGCAGGTTAGCATTCTTCTCAGATGTTTGAACCCGCGCGGCAGGAGTTGCCCGTTAACAACCGGGCGATGGAGTGGCTCAAATTCGAAAACGGGGGGAGAACTTAGGCGAAATGGGCGACATCGATGCGAAGACTTTCCAAAAACCACTCGCAGAACTTGCGGAGACTCTGGCCCAGAAGGTAAAACGCGAGGCCCCCAAGATTCTGCGTGCGCCCGAATTCGTGCCGATTGATCTGCATGTACTCATCAGGCAGGCTATGCGAACCTACGACCTCCTTTTCTACATCAATGCTGATGAACGGCGACGGCGAGTGGTTTCGGAAGAGCGGCTACAGGAAATTTCTTCAGGCCATTGATGAAGACCAAGCAAGATATGGCGGCAAGCCGGAATGGGACAAGTGGATCGCTGAAAATCGCGACATGATCGACTTTTCCATACGCCGCGACGATTTAACTATGGCTGACGTCCTCGCCCAAGTGCCGTGGCCTACGCTCGGGCGATACATCAATAGCGCACAGCCGGGAGGGCAGTTCACTACACACCAAGAGTTCTTGAGAACCTTCACGTATGGCCCCTGGCGTGAGTACTCCGCAATGGCGCACGGGGCGTTTGAAGGGTTAATGCCCGTAGCTGTCTACTACGTCCCCGATTCAATGTCGCACGAACAGCGACCCAATCTTGACCTGCTCCCCTTCTTTGGTCCAAATCATAATATGAGTTGCTCGGTTTGGGTTAGTTCTGGTTTTGGGAGGGCGAGGGGCGTGGGGGGAGACGCCCCTCGCGCCGCCGCTTGGGCCTTGAACTCT
>Ga0307372_10000353_pt1 | contig 82655 bp, 77 predicted proteins | sample OX1MG_FD_202533 | JGI IMG/M metagenome (GOLD analysis project Ga0307372, IMG submission 202533) | Soil microbial communities from Risofladan, Vaasa, Finland - OX-1 | ecosystem: Environmental > Terrestrial > Soil > Coastal area > Acid sulfate soil | place: Finland: Risofladan, Vaasa | collected... | reverse complement strand
GCGCGCTCGCCGGTGAGCCCCCAGTGCCCGCCGAGGGGGGTTCGCCGTGGAGGCGAAGTGGGGCGGCGGCAGGGGCCGCCCCCGGCCGCCCGAGAGGCGATGATCGGGTCAGGGGACCTCCGAAGGGTCGTAGCGGGAGAGGCCGGCGGCCGCGGGGGCGGGCATCTCGCAGTCGAGGCTGCACCCACCGTCGCCACGCACCGGACCCGCGCCCACCACCGCCACGGTGAGGGAGCGGCCGCGGGGGACTGCCTCGATGGGGTCGGCCGACACTGGTGCCAGCTCGCACGCCCCCGCTTGGTCGGGTCGGGCGCGCGACCTGGTGGACACCGCGGCCGGTGGCTGGGACGAGGGGGCAAGATGCCTCCGCGACCATCGCGACCGGCTGCGACCGCCTCCCGAAGCGCTCGTTCGATCGGCTCCGCTTCGGCGGGCACGGCGCAAGCGACCCTCCCGCCGGCGATGTCACGCGTCGGCAGCCGCTGGTCGCAGCCCCGGCGCCCGACGGTGTGGGCTGACGCCCACCGGGGGAATCCCTCCCCGAGGGGTGGCGCCGGCGGCGGCCTTCCTCGTCGCGCTCGATCGGGTGGCATCGACGCCCTCCGGAAGGGATGCGGTACGCTGCGGGGCCGTCCCGCGACCAGATGGACCACCGAGGGTCCCGCCACCGTCAGCTGCGGCGACCAGCGGTCCCGCCGTGACGCCCGCACATGGTGTGCTGATGCTGCCGGCGTCCGTGGCGGCTCCGCCCATCCGGGAGTCGGCCCATGAGCAGACGACTCGAACGGCGCGGCGGAGAGCCCGGAGTCGGCCCGGCCACCATTCGGAGGACGACATGAAGCCACCGCATTCCCGACCGGCCTTTGTGCTCCGGCGCACCGCCGCCGGCGCGGTCGCGGTGGCGGCCGCCCTCACCCTCGCCCCGACCGTTTTGGCCGGGGGGCCGGTCGTCCAGCCCAGCCAGGTGGCGGGCATCGTCGCCGCCTATTCCGCCGCCAACAACCGCGCCAACGCGCTCCTCAACCTGGTGGCCCAGAACCGGGACGAGCAGGGGTCGGCCACGGTCATCGACGATGCCGACTTCGCGGTGGCGCGGCTGGAGCGGAAGCGGACGTCGGAGGGAGCGCACTACTACCCCTTCTCGTTCACGCTCGCGGCGGCCAGCGTGCCCCGTCAGGCGACCTACCCGGCGCGGGTCGTGACGATCGACAGGCAGGCGGTCACGCCCAGCGCCCCGAGGGCGTACCGGCCGTCGCCCGCATGCCGCTCGCTTCTTCTCTTCCAGCGCAACTCGCCCCGCGCCCCCTGGCGGGTGTCGCTCGAACCATCGGTTGCGGTCAGTGCCCACCTCACCTTCCAGCACACCGCCCAGGGCTACGGCCTCGCCGTGCCGTCGTCTAGGGGACTCGCCACCCCGATCGGGCGCATCCCGTCGATGCTGGCCGCGTCGCTCATGGCCGCGGTCCCGGCTGGCATTCCCAGCCCGCTCCCGCCCTCTCTGTTCTCGGCCCCGGCGAACGGCGGCTGCTGGGCCCTCCCCGATCCCCACCAGTGGACCGCGGCCGCGGTCTTCGGGGCCTCCGCCGACGTCTTCCGCACCGCGCCTACGGTCGCCCCCAACCGGCCGAGCGACGTGGTGGCGGTGCGGCTGCGCGGGGGCGCAGCCCTGGTCTGCTTCACCCTGCGAGCGACCTTGACCGAGACCGCCCTCGCGCCGAGCCAGCACACGATCGTCTTCTTCTCCGGCACCCACGAATCCAATGCCGGCGCCTTCATGCTGGCGAAGGGTGCCCGGTGGCGGCGCGTCACCCTGACCGCGCTGGCCGAGGTGGCGGTGGTCGATCCGCCGAAGGCTGCCGGGGGCCCACCCCTGCGGGTGGTCGGCGGCTACTGGAACTGGACCGCCGCCACCGGCATCCCGGCGTAGCCGGAGGGGGCGCGGGCCGGGGGGTGTCCCCCGAACCAACCTGCTGGCCCGTGACATCGTCACTTCTGTAATCATCACCTCAGAACCGATCCGGCCCGGACCGGCCGCCCGCGACCCCAGCCCGGAGGGGCAGCCGCCCGACCAGCTCCAGCTCGCCGAGCGCACCGCCGTCTTCGCGGCGGCCTTGCTGCGCTGGGTCGAGGCCGCCGCCGGCGACGGCCTCCCCTGTCCGCGGCTCCGCCTCCTGGAGGAGCTCCACTGCCGGGGCCCCGCCCTCATGAGCCAGCTGGCGGCCGACGTCGGCCTCACCCGCCGCAGCATGACCAGCGCCATCGACGCGCTGGAGTCGGAGCGGCTGGTGGCGCTCCGGCCGCATCCGGAGGACCGGCGGGCGACCCTGGTCGAGCTCACCGGGCCCGGTCTTCGCGCCGCCGACGAGGCCTTCCAGCCTCGGATGGCGGCGATCGCCGCGGTCTTCGACGGCCTCGACCCGGACGACCGCGACGCCTGCGCGAGGATCGTCGCTCACCTCACCACCGGTCTCCGCACGCGCACCAGGCCCAGCCCGCGAGCACCGGCGCCGGACGCCACCCATGCAGGAGGACCCTCGTGACCCCCTCGCCCCCTCCCGCGCCCAGCGGCACCACCCCTGCCGCCCGCCTCGCTCCCGGCCACTGGCGGCTCGACCCTGACCGCTCGCAGGCCACCTTTCAGGGGAAGCACTTCTGGGGCGCCATCACCGTGCGCGGCCGCTTTGAGCGGATCGAGGGCGAGGGGGACGTAGCCCCCGACGGGACCCTCGAGGGGCGGGTCAGGATCGCGGCCACCTCCCTCACCACCAAGAACCGCCAGCGCGACACCCACCTTCGCTCGGCCGACTTCTTCGCCGTCGCCGCCCACCCGGAGGTGATCGTGACCATCACGTCCGGCACGCCCACCCCCGACGGCGGCTTCCTGCTGGTGGGGACGATCGAGGCGGCCGGGCGCTCCCTTCCACTGGCGTGCCCGGCGGCGGCGACGCGCTCGGGCGAGACGTCGGTCCGCATGGAGGCGCAGGCGGAGGTCGACCGGACCCGGTTCGGGATGACCTGGAGCCCGCTCGGGGTCGCTTCGTCGCAGGCCATCCTCGGCCTGGTCGCCCAGTTCGACCGGCTCGATCCCGCCGCCGGCTGACTTCGCCCACCGAAGACGAGGAGACCCCGCCCATGGAACACGCCGCGCGTACCTGGATCGCCGCGCTGCGTGGCTCCCACGACGACCTGGTCGCGCGGGCCGACACCCTCAGCGACGCCCAGCTCACCCACCTCGTACTCCAGCGAGTGGTCGATCGCCCAGGTGCTGTCCCATCTCGGCAGCGGGGCCGAGATCATGACCGGATACCTCGAGGCGGCCAGCGACGGACGCCCGACCCCCGGACGCGACACCGCGGCGGCGATCCAGGATCGGTGCAACGCCCTCACCCCAGAGGAGCAGGCGCGTGACGGCTGCCGATCCGATCGCGCGCTGGTCTCGCGGCTGGAATCGCTCGACGATGCCCAGCTGGCCTCCCTGCGCGTGGCGGCGCTCGGAACAGAGCTCGACGCCGCCGGTCTGGTCGGGCTCCGACTCGGCGAGCACGCCATCCCCACCTGGGACGTGGCCGTGATGCTGGACGGTGGCGTCCCGGTAGCGCTGTAAAAGAGGAGCGGCGTAGGCTCCAGCGGTAGGTCTGAACCCCCACCGAGGAGGACTACGCCGTGGGGATAAGAGTAGCGTCGAACGTGACTCTGGAGGCAGTCATCGCCGGGGTGCTGGCCGAGGGGGTGGGCACCGGGGAGCGCCTGGGCGAGCTGGGCCGGCTGGGGGCCGGCTGATCGTGCAGCGGGCCATCGGGGAGGAGGTCGTCGCGTTCCTCCAGCGGCCCCGGTGCGAGCGGACCCCGGAGGCACGCGGCTCCCGCAACGGGGTCCGGCCGCGTCGGATCCAGACCGCCGAGGGGGAGCTGACGATCGCCGTGCCCCAGCGGCGGACCACCGCCGAGCGCTTCATCTCGGCAGTCCTGCCGGACAGCCGGATGGCCCTGCGCACCCGGCCCCTGGAGACGTTGATCATCGGGGCCTACGTCCGGGGCCTTCTCCGATCGCGACGTCGAGAGCCTGGTCACGGAGGCGGGGCTGGGGGCCGTCTCGAAGAGCAGGGGCAGCCGGATCTGCCGGGAGCTCACGGCCCGGTCCCGCGCCTTCCGCGCCCGCGCGCTGGGCACGATCGACCTGCTGGTGCTCTTCCTGGATGCCATTGACCTGCCGACCCGGCCCAGCGGCGCCAAGGAGGGCGTGCGGGTGGCCTGGGAGGTACACCCGCACCGGCGAGCGGGTGCTGCTGGACGTCTGCCTGGGTCAGCGGGAATGCCACGAGGAGTGGCTCGACCGGGATCGGGCGCTCACGCGCCGGGGCCTGCGGGCGCCCGCGCTGGTGGGATCCGATGGCGCGCCCGGCCTTATCCGCGCCGCCGAGGGGCTGTGGCCGGACGCCGATCGTCAGCGAGGCGCGGTCCACCGGCTCCGCAACCTCCTCGCCCAGCTGCCGAAGGACCCCGCCCGGCGCGACCGGGTCCGGGCGGCGTACTGGGCCGCGCTCGACGAGGCGAGCACCGTCGCCGAGGCCCGGCTCCGCGGGGTGGTCGCCGACCTCGAGCGGCCGTACCCGAGCGCCGCGGCGTGTCTCGCCGACGACCTGCCCGGCTTCACGATCCACCCGCGCTACCCCGAGCGCTTGCGCCGCCGCTTGCGGAGGACCAACCTGCTGGAGCGCTCGCTGGAGGAGGTGCGTCGGCGGACCAAGCTGATTGGGCGATTCCCGGCTGAGGCCAGCTGCCTCAGCTTGTGCGGGGCCGTGCTCGACGTCGTCATCAGCGGTGCCAAGGGCCTCGGTCTCACCGACCTGGACCGCCAGCACCTCGCCCACCTGCACCCCGTCACACCCAAGTCGCTCAGCATGACCGCACCGCCTCGCCGCTCGCTTTTACAGCAGAGCTAAGACGCCACCCATCGTCCCCGCTCGCCCCGGAATCATGGGCAGGCCGGGCTGTGTGCGATCCAGTGCCTGGCACGGGGTCTTCTCGTTGAAGCTGAAGACCGCGGCGCGGGCGGGTGGATCGAGGTAGAGCCCCCCGACGTCGACGAGTTTCGCCTCGAAGTGGGGGTCGGCGGAGAGCTTGAACGTGTCGACGCGCCCGGGCTTCAGCTCGTGGTCGCGCCAGATCCGCGCCACGGTGTCCTTGCCGATCCCAAAGCGCTTCCCTATCGTGCGCGTGCTCCAGTGCGTCGTCGTGTCCGCCGGCGTCTCATGCTGGCTGACAGGGACCACCTCGGCCACGGTGCCGTCGGGGAGGCACGGCTTGCGCCCGCGGCCGGGAGCGATCACGCCGAGGCCCTCCGGCCCCCGCTCCGCAAACCGCTGTCGCCACCGCCGCCCCGTGTCGGAGTCGACCTGGCACCGTCGGGCGATCGCCTCATTGGCCACGCCGTGAGCGGCCCACAGCATGGCCCGAGCCTGCGTCACCGTGCGATCGGGCAACGAGATCGAGCGGGCCATTCGACCTAACCCCACCCGCTGCCCGTCCGACACCGGCAACGGCGGCGCCGTCACCACCGGCATGGTGAGAGTGAGCCACACTATTTCAACGACGGACCCCTAGGGCCGGCGGATGCACCGAATTTCCCCACCAGCGGCACGAAGCGACACAGGTCCAGCGGCGTCGTCTCCCAGCCGCCCCCGGGGCGGCGGCGGATCAGCCAGAGGCGGTCCAGCTCCGGCCCCTCGCGCAGCGGGATGATGAGCCGGCCGCCCGGGGCCAGCTGGTCCAGCAGCGGCGGGGGCAGCCGGGGCGCGGCGGCGCTTACCACGATGGCGTCGAAGGGTGCGCGGTCCGGCGCGCCCTGGCCGCCGTCCCCGACCCGCACCTCCACCTCGTCCACCTGCAGCGCCTCCAGGGTGGCGCGGGCGGCAGCGGCCAGTTCCGGAACCCATTCGATCCCCAGCAGGCGAGCGGCGCCGGCCGTGCGCAGCACGGCCGCCTGGTAGCCGCATCCGAGGCCGACCTCCAGGACAAGCTCCGAGCCGGTCAGGCCCAGCGCGGTGACCACCGCGGCGACGATCTGGGGCTGGGAGCAGGACTGGGCGTGGCCGATGGGCACGGCGCGGTCGTCGTAGGCGGCGGCCCACTGGCTCGGGGGCAGGAATCGCTCTCGGGGCACCCGCCCCATCGCCCCCAGAACGGCGGGGGCCACGTCGCCCCGCGCGCCGAGCCGGGCGACCAGGGCGCGGCGGGCCCGGGCGGCGTCGAGGGCGGGGCGATCGGTCACCGCCTCAGCCCGCGGCGACCTCGAAGCAGTGGTTGACGTCGCCGGCATACAGGTGCAGGGGAAGCCCGGGCGGGACCGCGCCGGAGTCGACCGGAAGGTAGAAGCCGTAGAGGCCCTGGGCGACCAGCGCCACCGGTACCGTCGGCACCACCGGCGGGAACACCGCCAGCAGCCACGCGCTCGCGCCCGGCGCCAGCGACGCGGCGCAGACGTCGAGCGGACGGCTGGCGAGGACGAGAATGGGACGGATCGGTTCATAGAACGTCCGGGGCACGCCGCCCCGAATCCCGCGAGGCACCAGCTCGCGGGTGAGGCGCGACTCGAGCACGGTGTCGGCGAGGCTGACGCTGCCGGTCGATGCCCCCCGATTGGTGACGCGGGCCACCACCTCCAGCAGGCGCCCATCGCCGCGCAGACGGCGGGCGGTGGCTCGGTCCGAGGCGGGCAGCAGGCGCAGGACCGGCCGCAGCGACACCCGGCGGGCGTAGTAGACGTCGAGGAACGCGGGGTCCTGATAGAAGCCGCCATCCGGGGTCGTGTAGATGCGGCCGGTGGCGAGCGCGCGCGGGTGGAGCCGCACCGGCAGGCCCGCCGCCAGCGGAGCGGAGGCGGGCAGGGCGCTGACCGGGGCGGCGCAGCCGGCGACCAAGCAGGCCGTGAGTCCGGTGGCCACCAGCACGGCCCGCGATAGGACCCCAGGGCTCATCGGGGGTCCGGTCGCGGCCGCCCCGTCGCGTCCAGGAGCTGGGAGCGGCGGAAGACGCTGCGGACCGAGATCCCCGCCTCCGCCAGCCGGTCGGCGCCACCCTCCTCACGATCGACCAGAATATAGGCGGCGACGATCTCGGCACCGGTCTCCCGCACCCGCGACGCGGCGTCGAGGAGCGAGCCCCCGGTGGTGAGCGCATCGTCGACGATGGCGACCCGCTGGCCCGACCGGAGCGGGGGCCCGACCAGGACGCCGCCGAGCCCGTGAGCCTTGGGGGCCGCCCGCACCAAGAAGGCGTCGACCGGTCCTCGGCCGTCCAGAGCGGCGAGAGTCGCGACCGCGGCCACGATCGGGTCCGCCCCAATGGTGGGGCCGCCGACCGCACTGACACGGTCGGCCCGGGCGAGGCGGAGGACCGCCGCCCCCACCAGATGGGCGCCCGCCCCGGCCAGCGTCACCTGCCGCCCGTCGAAGTAGTACGAGCTCCGGGCCCCGCTGGCGAGGGTGAAGTCCCCGAACCGAAATGACCGTTCCAGCAGGAGCCGGGCGAGAGCGCCTCGCTCCGACGCCCCGGGCTCCGGATCGGTCACGGGTCGGTCGGCCACCAGCGCACCTCGGGACGACGGGCCGCGGTCACCTCGTCCACCCGCGCCACCGGGGCGTGCTCGGGGGCGGCGGCCAGTCGGTCAGGGTCGGTGGTCGCCTCGGTGATGATCGCCGTCACCACCTCGGCGAGGTCGTCGAGGGCGGCGCGCGACTCGGTCTCGGTGGGCTCGAACATGAGCGCCTCGGGCACCGTGGTGGGGAAGTAGACCGTGGGGGGGTAGACGCCGAAGTCGATCATCCGCTTGGCCAGATCCAGCGCGCGCAGGCTGGGGGCCGGCGAGCGGTGGGTGGTGGCCACGAACTCGTGGAAGGAGTCGGCGGACAGCGCCGTCCCCAGCGCCGGGGCGAGGCGGTGACGCAGGTAGCGGGACGTGAGCACGGCATCCCGCGCGACCTGGGGGATCTCGTCCCCGTAGGCGCGGATGTAGGCGTAGGCGCGCACCAGCATTCCGACATTGCCGTAGAAGCTGCGCACCTTGCCGATCGATCGCGGCCGCTCTTCATCAAACCGGTAGCGGCCCTCATCCTCGACGATCCTGGGCACCGGCAGGTACGGCTCAAGTCCGGATCGGACACCCACCGGACCGGCCCCGGGGCCGCCTCCCCCGTGAGGGGTGGAGAAGGTCTTGTGCAGGTTCAGGTGAACGACGTCAAACCCCATGTCGCCGGGGCGGGCGACCCCCACCAGGGCGTTGAGGTTGGCGCCGTCGTAGTAGACCTGGGCGCCGACGGCGTGGGCGAGACGGGCAATCTGCTCGATCTCGCGCTCAAAGATCCCCAGGGTATTGGGATTGGTCAGCATGATCGCGGCGGTACGGGGCCCCAGCCTGCGCCCGAGGTCGGGCAGGTCGACGGTCCCGTCCGGCCCACTGGCGACCGTCACCACCGTGAGGCCGCACTGTGCCGCCGAGGCGGGGTTGGTGCCGTGAGCGCTGTCGGGGATCACGACCTCGGTGCGCTGGAGGTCGCCGTGGGCGGCGTGGAACGCCTGGATCATGCGCAGTCCGGTCCACTCGCCGTGGGCGCCGGCGGCCGGCTGGAGCGAGAAGGCATCCATCCCGGTGAGGGTGGCCAGCCACCGCTCCAGGGTCCACATCAGCTGCAGCGAGCCCTGGATGCTGGCCTGGGGCTGGTACGGATGGCAGCCGGCGAATCCCTCCAGCTCCGCCATCGCCTCGTTCACGGCGGGGTTGTGCTTCATGGTGCATGAGCCGAGGGGATAGATGCCCTGCTGGAGGTTGTGGGTGCGGCGGGCGAGCCGGCCGAAGTGGCGGGCCAGCTCCGGCTCGCTCACCGAGGGCAGGCGGGCCCGCTGCCGGCGCCGGTGAGCGGCGGGAACGATCCCCTCCAGTCCGGGCCCCTCCACCCCGGGGTCGGGGAGACGGGGCGGCGCCTGGTCGGCTCGGCCCACCTCGAACAGAAGGGGCTCGGCGGTGGCCCACCCGGGCGCGCGGGTCACCCCGCCGCCTCCACCTGGACCCGGGGCACCACGGTTGCCGGGGCCGGGAGCGCCGCCAGGAATCGATCGATCATGGACGGGGTCGTGAGCTCGGTGGTGCAGACGAGCAGGCAGTCGTCCAGCTCCGGGTCGGTGGCACCGAGCGGCAGGCCGGCGAGGATGCCGTCGCGCTCCATGTCGGCGGCGATGGTCTGGGCGGGGGCCGGGCAGCGCAGCGCGAACTCCCAGAGGAACGGCGCGTCGGGAAAGGCGAGCGAGTACCCAGCGTGGTGCGAGGCCGCGGCGGCGAGGTGGTGGGCCCGGCGCGCGCTGATCTCGGCCACCCGCTCCAGCCCCCGTGCCCCCATCCGGCCGACGTAGGCGGTCGCGGCCAGCGCCATCAGCGCGTGATTGGTGCAGATGTTGGAGGTCGCCCGCTCGCGCCGGATGTGCTGCTCGCGGGTCTGCAGGGTGAGGCAGTAGGCGGGCTCGCCGCGGGCGTCGGTCGTGCGCCCGGCCAGGCGGCCGGGGATCCGCCGCAGCAGCTCCTCGGTGCAGGCCAGCAGGCCCACGGTCGGGCCGCCCAGCTGGGGCGGGATCCCGAGTGGCTGGCCCTCGCCGCTCGCGATGTCGGCGCCCAGCGCCCCCGGTGGCTCCAGGACGCTGGCGGCGATGGGGTCGGCGGCGACCAGCGCCATCGCCCCGGCCGCGTGCGCCGCCGCCACCAGCTCGGCCACGGGCTCCAAGGCTCCCAGGAAGTTGGGCTGAGCGATCACGACCACGGCGACGTCGCCGACGGCGAGCAGGCGCTCAGCGGCGGCGAGGTCGGTCGTGGCCCCCGCGCGCGCGACCCGAGTGACCCGGACGCCGCGCCCGGCGGCGTAGGTGTCGAGCACTCGCAAGGTCTCGGGGTGACAGCCGGCGGAGACCAGCAGGTGGCCGCGCCGGGTATGCGCCACCGCCATCAGGGCGCCCTCGGCGGTGGCGGTCGCCCCGTCGTACATTGACGCGTTGGCGACCGCCAGGCCATAGAGTTCGGCAACGATGGTCTGGAACTCGAAGATCGCCTGCAGGTACCCCTGGCTCGCCTCAGCCTGGTACGGGGTGTAGCTGGTCGCGAACTCGGGGCGGCGGATGGTGGCGCGCACCACCTCAGGGATGAAGCGGTTGGTGATGCCGGCGCCCAGAAAGCAGTCCCAGGCCGACAGCGGCCGGTTGCGGCGGGACAGCTCTACCAGCTCGGCGGTCAGCTCCGCCTCGGAGAGGGGCGGAGGCAGGTCGAGGGCGGGGTCGCGCAGGTGCGGCGGGACGTCACGGAAGAGCTCATCCACGTCCGCGGCGCCGATCGCCGCCAGCATCGCGGCCCGATCGGCGTCGGTGTTGGGCAGGTAGGCCATGATGCAACCGCGGGCTCAGCCGGTCTGGCCTGCGACCAGCTCATCGTACCCCGCCTGGTCGAGAAGTTCGGCGGGCCACTCGCCCTCGACCCTCAACCGGATCAGCCAGCCGTCCCCGGCGGGGGACTGGTTGACCAGCTCGGGCTCGGCGGTGACCCGCTCGTTCACCGCCACCACCGAACCCCCGACGGGCGCGTACAGGTCACTCGCGGCCTTGACCGACTCCACCGTGCCGAATCGGTCCCCGCGAGCGAGCGTCGTGCCGACGGCGGGGAGCTCGAGGAAGATCACGTCACCCAGCTGCGCCTGGGCATGGTCGGTGATGCCGACCACAGCCTCGCCGTCGTCCCCGGGGCGCACCCACTCGTGGGTGCGGGCGAAGCGGGTTGGGGTGATCTCGGACACGTCCTCCTCCTCCTTGGCTGGCGTCATGGGGGGCTCCGGCTGGGTCAGCGAGTCGGGCGCCGATAGAACGGTAGCGGGACGACCGAAGCCGCAGCCAGGGTGCCGCGCACCTCGACGCTGCAGCCGGTTCCCAAGGCGGCGGCGGCCGGCGCCAGGGCGGCGAGGGCGACTCCACCGCCCACGGTGAAGCCGAAGCCGCCGCTGGTGACGGCGCCGACCGCCTTCCCCTGGTTGAGCACCAGCTGGCCGTGTCGGGGAATCTGCCGGGGACCCATCCTGAGGCCGGCGAGGACACGGTCGCGCGGGAGCGTCCGCCGTCGTGCGAGGGCCTCACTGCCGGTGAAGGGTCCCTTGGCCAGCTTCACCGTCCATCCCAACCCGGCTGCATACGGGTCGGTGCTCTCGTCCATGTCCTGGCCATAGAGGCGCAACCCCGCCTCGAGACGCAGCGTGTCGCGGGCCGCGAGGCCGGCGGGCAGGAGTCCCTCGCCCGCCCCCACCTCGATCAGCCGCCGCCACAGCTCCCCCGCCCGATCATGGGGACAGTAGAGTTCGAAGCCGTCCTCGCCGGTGTAGCCGGTGCGGGAGATCAGCGTGGGGACCCCCGCCACTGCGCCGGTCACCGCCCGGTAGCCATCGAGGTCCCCCAGATGCGCCCCTCCGGCGGGCGCCTCCTGCACTCGAACCAGGGGCTCCAGGATCGCGAGCGCGCGCGGGCCCTGGAGCGCAAGCAAGGCGGTCGCCTCGGAGCGGTCCTCGATGGTGACGGTCTCGACCAACGGCTGCTGCGCCAGCCAGGCGAGGTCGCGATCGCGTCGAGCGGCGTTGACCACCAGCAGATAGCCATCCCGCTCCTGGATCCCCCGGTACACGAGCAGGTCGTCGATGATCCCCCCGTCCGGGCGGCACATGACCGTGTACAGGGCCTGACCCGGCTCGAGCCGGGTCAGGTCGTTGGTGACCAGCCGCTGGACGAACTCGAAGGCGCCGAGCCCGCTCACCCAGAGCTCGCCCATGTGGGAGACATCGAAGAGGCCGGCCCGCTCCCGCACGGCTTCATGCTCAGCGCGGATGCTCCCGTACTGCAGGGGCATGAGGAAGCCCCCGAACTCGACCAGGGTGGCGCCGAGGCGCCGGTGCTCCGCCTCCAGGGGGCTGTGTTGCGGCATCCGAGAGGCAGTGTAGGGAGGGGACCAGGCGGGGTTGGCGGCCGGCCTCAAGCGCCGCGTCTGCTAGACTGCCGCCGTCTGCGGTCCGCCCCACCTTCCCGGCGGCTGGACCCCTTGCCGGCCCCCCCCGGGGGCCGACCGGTCGCCCCCCCATGCGGCGATCGTCACCCTGGAGTGACCTTCATGACAACTGACCCTGCCCGCGCGCGGCCACCGGCCGTGCCGGGTGGCTGCCTCGCGTCCGGCGCCCGCCGGATTCGCCGCCGCCTGGCCGCGATCACCGTCGTCCTCGTAATGGTGGCGACCGTAGTCTCCCTGACCACCGGCGTCCACGCCTCGGCCCTGCGCCGTCACCCAGCGCGGCGCCGACCGCCACGACCCCTAGTCCGACCGCTGCGCGCCGGCGGCTCCGATCGGGTGCGGCTGCCCCGGCGGGCGGAGCGGCTCGCCCGGCGGTTCCTGCAGCCGGTTGCGGTGGAGATCCCCCACGGCGGATCGCGGCGACGAATTCGGCTGCATGTTCCCCGCCCGCGTCCGGCCTCAGCGGTGGTGCACGCGTCCGGGAGTCCGCCGGCCCACTCGCCGTCGCCCCATCGCCGGCACCCCCAGGTGGTGCCGAGCATCCGGGCGATCATCTTGTCCGCGGCGCGCCGTCATCACGTCGCGCCGAGCTGGCTCCTGCAGGTCGCGGTCTGCGAGTCCGGCCTGGACCCCCTCGCCTACAACCAGAACTCGGGCGCCAGCGGTCTCTTTCAGTTCATGCCGAGCACGTTCTACGGTAATGGCGGCCATGACCTCTGGAACCCATTCCAGCAGGCCGACGTGGCCGCGGCGATGTTCGCCACGGGCCAGTCCTCGGCCTGGGCCTGCGCCTAAGCGCCTGGCCCGAGGTCGGGTTGGGCGACGACGTTCCGGCGACGACCGGCACGTCCGGCCGATGCCCGCGGCGTGGCCCCGGTCGGATCGTTTGCGGGACGAGGGGACTCGGGGGCCAGTTCGTCGACGTCTTCCCCACTGGCCGCGGAACCCGGGTGGGCACGCACCGGCCCGATTGGGACCGCCAGGGAGGAGGCGGCGGCGCCCAGACATCCGCGGGCACAGGACGCGTCCCAAAGCCGCCACGACCTGGGCCCAGCCGCCGTCCCCCCTGGGGGGCCCCGTTGGGGTCAGGCCACACCCCCCGTGTCTTCCGGCGGATTCGGACCGGTCGAGGATGGGGGCGGGCTCCGGGTGTCGCTGGGGCTCGGGCGCGCCTCGCCACCCGGGTGGATTCGGCAGGGAACCTCACCCCCGGCCCCTTGGGGGGTGGAGCCTCGCCTCCCCCAGCCACTGTGACCGCCAGCGTACCGACGCCCGAGCTGACTGGCGCTAGGCTGACGGTGACCCTGGTGGAGCCGAGTGGGACGCCACCCCAACCGGGTATTGGGTCGGATGGGTCGACCAACTGGAGGACCGGGCGTGATCGTTCTCGGCGTGATTTTGCTGATCATCGGTGCCGTCGTCGGCCTCCCCATCCTCTGGACGGTCGGTGTGATCGTCGCCCTGGTCGGGCTGGTTCTTTGGGCCCTTGGGCGCTCGGGTCACCAGGTCGGACGCCGCTCCCACTACTACTGAGCAGCGCTCCCCGGCCCTGTCGCTGGGGCGCGCATCATGTCATCCGCTCGGTCCCGTCCGTCACCCCATGACCCCCCGGCCGAATGCTGAGCGCTCACCCCTTGGGGCCGCGACCTGATCGCAGAGCGTGTGGCCCTCCGTCCGGATCGCCCCGTGGTCCGGTGGATGGCGGAGCTGTGACAGATGGAGCGATCCGCAGGGTGGGGGAGCCGGGACGCGACCTCCGATCACCGCGGCTCACAGAAACGAGCCGCGACGTCCGAGCACCGGCGCGACGACTGGAGCATCACCACCGGCTTCGCCCGCTGCGGGTCCCCGTGGGCCCGCGGCTACGGTTCGGTGCTGCGGGCGGGAGCGGCGGCTGCGCCCTCACCGAGACGCCGGAGCCCGCGCATCGTCACCCCGGCGTGGCGGCGTGGTCGAGCAGCCGGGACCTCGCGCGCGCTTCGCAGCGATGCCGGCACGCCCGCATGCGGCGCGCTGGGGCGCAGAACCTGCCGGCACACCTACCCGGATCAGTACCCGACGGCTCCATCGATCCGCTCGCGCAGCAGATCGGCGTGGCCGTTGTGGCGGGAGTATTCCTCCACCATGTGCACCAGTACCCAGCGCGCGCTCACCACCCCCCCGGTTTTCTGCTGGCCCACCGAGTCCATCGCCAGCCCGGCCAGGATCGCGTCCGCGCGGTGGCACTCGTCCTCCCAGTGAGCGAACGCCTCCGCCACGTCGGCGGTGGCAGCCTCGTCGACGTCGGCATCGGGTTTCTCGTCCGACCCGTAGCGGAAGGGGACGTCCACCCCGCCCAGGGTCCGGGCGAACCAGCCCCGCTCCACATCGGTCATGTGTCGAACCAGGCCCAAAAGGCTGAGGGTGGACGGCGGCGCGGACCGCTGCCGCAGCTGCTCAGGGCTGAGCCCTGAGCACTTGCGTGCCAGCGTGTCGCGCTGCCACCGCAGGAAGGCCAGCAGGGTGTCCTTCTCTGCGGCCTCGCGGGGGACGTCCTGATACTCCATCGCAGCGCCAAGTGTAGGCGCCAGGCGCTCCGACCTGGCACCCACAGGAGCTGGTCACGCCGGGTCATCAGCCGAGTGACATGCCGGGGGCTGGCTCGCCGCGCGGGCCGCTCGAAGCCGCCCCTGGTAGGCGCGTGCCTTGGCCCGTGAGCCGCACACGCGCATCGTGCACCACGTCCCCGAGCGGTTGCGGGAGTGGTCGTAGAACGCGTAGCGGCAGTCGGAGGCCGGGCAGGCCTTGAGTCGCGTCCAGATCCCCTGCACCTGGGCCTCATGGACACAGGCGAGGACCAGCGCGGCGAGGCCGACGACCCCCGCCCCGGCGGGGAGCAGATCGACCGCGCCGGTGGGGCCGACAACCGCACGCAGTGGCGCCCGGCGTGCGATCCGTCCCAGCGAGGCGGCGGCCGCCGCGCCCGACCCGGACCCGCCGTTGGCGAGCAGGAGCTCGCGGAGGGCCTCACGCAGGTCGCGCGCCTCGGCGAGGTCGGCGGGCCCGACCGGACCGGGGGGCGCGATTCCCCACGCCGCGAGCCACGTGAGGAGCCCCGTCTCCGAGGCGAGCTGGTCCTCGCCGGTCTCCAAGTCGGCGGTGTTGACCAGGTCTTGAACCAGCCGGAGCCGGCCCGGAGCCTCTTCGCGCGTGCCCTGCTCCATCTGCTTCGCCTCCATGCTAGCACGACCAAACCTGCGTAGCGCATTTACAGGTGACATCACCGGTGTTACTATATTGATGGTGATTTCAGTCGGACTGGGAGAGCCAGGCCGTTGGAGGAGAAGCAATGAACCCCCTGATGTCGACACTGCTCGTCGCCCGCCACATCGACGATCTTCGGCGCCTCGGTCGGGCCGGCGCCCACCTGGATGCCGCCCGCGCCCTCCGGGGTGGGCGGGCCGTCACCCAGGATCCTGCGGGGCCCCGCCGCCAGCCGAGCTGTCGCCCCGCCTCAGGACCCGCCCTGTGAGCGGCCGCCGCGAGCTGGCGCCGGTGGTCGTCGCGGTCGGGGACCGAACCGGCACGGGCAGGTCCGGCGCCGGACACGGGACGGCGCTGCTCCAGCTCCCGCCGGAGGGGCGGCGGATCGAGGGCCTCCGCCCCGACAGGAGGTAGCGGGCCCAGCCGGTCGCCTCCGCTCGGGCGTTCTCGAGAGGGCTGACCGGGTCCAGCGCGCGAGGTCGGAGGGCCGGAAAACCCGCTCGCGGGACAGCAGGCGGCGGGGTCAGAAGATGACGTACAGCTTGCGCACGGTCTCGTGGACGTCCCAGGTGCCGGTCCATCCCCGCGGGAAAATCCCGGTGCTGCCGGCGGCGAACTCGATGGGAGATCCCCCGTCGGGCGTGACGGTCATTCGGCCGGCCAGGATGTGGACGAATTCATTGGTCTCCAGGGTCCACCGCGACGGCCCGGGGCTGCACTCCCAGATCCCGGATTCGTCACCGGTTCCGTCTGACCACAGGGTGTGCCCGCAGGTCTGCATCGGCTCGCCGGTCGCCTCCGTGAGCGGCCCCCAGTCCTCGAGGGCGGGCTCAGCGCCGGCGGCGAGGAACGGGGTGGAGACGGCAAGGTCGCTCATGGGGGGACACCTCGGCAGATATGGACCGGCCACGATCTTGACAGTGCCCCGGAGCAGCGTCAAGCGAAGCGCCAGCGGGTGGTGGCGCAGGTCGATGGGTCGCGGCCGTGCCGCCAGAGTCCGGGGTGGTTGATCCCGGCCGTGGGGCCCTCGCGCTCGTTCTGGCGTGTCAGCCCGGATCGATCCGGGCGATCGCCGAGAGCCTCGCGGAGAAGCCGGGCCCCGCCCCGGCGGCTCCGTCAGGCGGGACCGTCGCTGGTCTGATCGCGTACCCCGGTGGCCACCTGGGCGAGCGAGACGTCCCGTCTGGCTCGGTGATGGTGCCGGCCACGGGAGCGCGGCGATCAGCCGGACGGCAGGTCGGCTCGACACCCACGCTCCCCCGCCCGGCACCCCCCCAGTTCGGTGACGCGATGTCGAACGGGTGGCGTCGGTGAGGCCGCGGGGCGCCGGTCCTCGGTGCTGGCCCCGGCAGGGTTCGCAGGGAGGGAGGACACGGAGCTGGGGCGGGCCCGAATCGAGCCGCGTCCCACCCGAGCAGGGCGCGCAGCCGTCCGGGGCGAGCTCCGGTGCGAACCCCCGCGGTGATCGCGGAGCCCGGCCCTCGGGCGACACCGAGGCAGCTGCGACGATGCTGCCGGCGGGAGCGGCGCCGGAGTCCGGGTCCGGTTGACCGGCCGATACCCGCACCCTACGATGCGAGGAGTGCGGGGCGGATGGCGCCCTCCGCGCGCGCACGAAGGGACGGGGATGTGCTCCCAGCGAGCGGAGTGAGCGACCGGGCGATTGGGCTCACCGCGGACGGCGTCGTCGAGCTGGCGCGCCGCGTGGACCTGAACCTCTCCCCAACCCAGGCCACCGAGCTCGTCCCCCTCCTGCAGCAGCTCCTGGAGGCCGCCGACCGGTTCCCCGTCGACGATCCCGCCGGGGCCGGCTGGGCGGGCGACCCGTTCGACGCCTCCCGCGGGTCTGACCTGTGACCGGGCCTGGGTCGCAGCTGGCCGGGCTCGCCGCCACCGAGCTCGCCGCCCAGTACCGGGAGCGGGCCCTCTCGCCGGTGGAGGTGGTGGACGCGCTGCTCGAGCGGATCGCCGGCCTGGACAGTGTTCTCAACGCCTGGGTCACCGTCGCCGAGGGCTTGGCGCGGGGGGCCGCCCAGGCATCCAGCGAGCGCTATCGACACGGCGAGCCCCGCGGGCCACTCGACGGCGTTCCGATCGCACTCAAGGACAACTGTGACGTGCGCGGCCTGGCGACCACCTGCGGCTCGCGGATCCTGCGCGACCACATGCCCCGCCGCGACGCGGAGGTGGTGACTCGGCTGCAGGCCGCCGGTGCCATCATCCTGGGCAAGACCAACATGCTGGAATTCGCCTACGGCAACGTCCACCCCGACGTCGGCCAGTGCAACAACCCGTGGAATCCGGAGCGTACCGCGGGCGGCTCCAGCAGCGGATCGGCGGCGGCCGTCGCGGCTGGGATGGTGCCAATCGCTCTCGGCACCGACACCGGCGGGTCGATCCGCATCCCCGCCGCCTACTGCGGGATCGTCGGTCTCAAGCCGACCTTCGGACGGGTGAGCCATGCCGGGGTGTTCCCGCTCTCGTGGTCGATCGACCACGTGGGCCCCTTGGGGCGCACCGTCGGCGACGTGGCGTCGCTCTTCGACCTGATCGACTCGGCCCCGAATCCTGGCCGTGAGCGCGCGGATGGTCGCAGCTCCTCGCTGCGCGGCCTTCGGGCCGGCGTGGTGCGCCAGCACGTCGGCGGGGTCCGGGCGGGGGTACGCGCCGCCTTCGACCGCTCCCTGAACGCTCTCGCCGGGGCCGGCGTCGACCTGGAGGAGGTCTCCCTGCCGAGCTGGGAGCATGCGGAGGCGGCCCACTTTCTGGTGCTGGCCCCCGAGGCGAGCGCGATCCACCGGGACTGGATCCGCAGCCGGCCCCAGGACTACGCGGAGGACACGCTGAGGCAACTTCAGCTGGGTGCCCTGATCCCTGGCGACACCCACCTGCGCGCGCAGCGCCTCCGCACCTGGATCGCTCGGGAGACCGCGGCGGTGCTCGGCCGCGTCGAGGTGCTGCTCTCGCCCACGGTGGGCTTTGTGGCACCGGAGAGGGATCCCGCCCTCGGCAGCGAGCTCGGCGCCGAGGAAGGACTCCGCACCGGCCCGCACTGCCTGATCGGGCTGCCCGCGATCTCGATCCCCTGTGGACTCGCGGAGGACCACCTGCCCACCGCGCTGCAGCTCGCCGGCCGCTGGGGCCGCGACCGGACCCTGCTCGAGGTGGCCGCCCGATGCCGGGAGGCGCTCGGCCCGGAGACCGGGATTCCCCAGATCGTGGGCTCGGCGTGACCTCGGCCCAGGGGGCCGCCGCGGGGGGCAAGAACATCGGCCTGGTCGCCCACGACAACAAGAAGACCGACCTGGTCGAGTGGGCGGTCTTCAACCGGCAGATGCTGCGGCACCATCACCTCTATGCCACCGGGACGACCGGTGCCCTGCTGGAGCGTCGGCTCGCCGTACCGGTGCACCGGCTAAGAACCGGACCGCTGGGAGGCGACCTCCAGCTGGGGGCGATGATCGCGGAGGGGAGGATCGACCTGCTCATCTTCTTCTGGGACCCGCTGGAGCCTCAGCCGCACGATCCCGACGTCAAGGCGCTGCTCCGCATCGCGGTGGTGTGGAACATCCCGGTCGCCAGCAACCGGGCCTCCGCCGACTACCTCATCTCGTCGGCGCTGATGCGGGGGCGCTACCAGCGCCAGGTTCCCGACTACTCCGCCTATGAGGAGCGGTACGCGCTGGAGGTGGCCCGCCGGGTTGGGGAGCCGACTCCAGGGTCCGCTCCGCCCGGGCCGGGCGCCAGCCTGCCGGCGGGGACCCCCGTCCCGGAGCCAGGCCTCGGCTGACCCCCCCTCAGCGCCGCAGGGCGGTGGGCGCGCGCGGCGGTGCTGGGGGCGGGGGATGCCGACGGGGGCTGGACGGAGGTGGGTCACGACCGGCTCGCGACCCCCCGGCGAGCGGGGCCCGGCCCGCCTGACGCCTGCGGGATGGTGGCGTCGATCCCGCTGCTGCGGCCGAGGATCGGATCCGTAGCCGGCCGCCCTCCCGCGACCGTGGCGGCTGAACCGGGCCGGCCCGTTTCAGCCGCCCCCGGCAATGGCGCCCAGCTCAGCCCCCAGGCACCCCGATCCCCAGCAGGGGGTCACCCGCCTTCACCGCCAAGCTGGTGACCAAGAAGACGATGTCGCCGGAGGCGGGGGCCGACAGGGTGCGCAGCGGTTCGCCGAAGATGTCCCGGAGCTCGCCGACGGGCTGCCCCCGCGTGACCCGCTCGCCCACCCGAACCGTCGGGTGGTAGGTGGCGGAGATGTCGGTGCGCATCCACTCCATGCGATCCATCGGCTCCGGCGCGGGCGCCGGCGGACCCAGCGACTCCACCATCCCGAGGTGGGCCATGACGTTCTGAAGGCCGCGGAGGTGGCGGGCGACGGAGTCGGCGTCGCAGATCCCCTGCTGGCCGATCTCGGCGATGATCGCGGGCACCCCCCGCTGCGCCGCGGATGCGTAGGCGGCCCCGGGAACTGAGTCGGGGGTGACCCCGAGCGAGCGCTCGAAGCCGTAGGCGGCCGACATGGCCCGCGATTGGGCCGCGACTTCGGGGTCGCCCGCCTTGGTCCAGAGCGTGAAGGGGGCGAGCGCCTCGATGAGGTCCCCGCAGTGGGCATCGACATAGGCGTCGGCCCCATCGATCACCTCCGCCAGCAGGAACGCCGCCACCCGCTCGGCGGGGCTCCCCTCGGGGTCGCCCGGGAACGAGCGGTTGAGGTTCTTGCCGTCGCGTGGGTTGACGTAGATCGAGCGCTCGTAGAAGCCGGGGACGTTGACGAGCAACACCGCCAGCAGGGTGCCGCGCAGGCTGCTCGGGTCGACCCAGCGGGCCAGCTGGGTGACGGCCTCGATGGGCACGTACTCGGCCGCGTGCATCCCACTCGTGACCGCCAGGGTCGGGCCCGGATGCCGCCCCCGCACCACCACGCAGGGGATCTCCCAGACGGGCTCCACCCCGGGGATCGCCACCCAGCCCTGTCGCCGCTCGCCCGGCTCGGCGGTGAGCCCCGCCACCCGAACTCGTCCCATGGCCGTCCTCCCGTCCCGGCCGTCGTCAGCCGAGCATGATGTTGCCGCCGTCGACACCGAGGGTCTGCCCGGTCACGTAGCTGGCCTGGTCGGAGCACAGGAAGCGGACCGCCCGCGCGATCTCCTCAGCGCGGCCCAGCCGGCGCAGCGCGATCGAGGCCAGCAGCCGCTCCTGACCGTCCACGCCCATCTGGCTCCACTGCTGCTCGGTGGTGGGATTGGAGCGCACGAATCCCGGGGCGACGCAGTTCACCCGGATGCCGGCAGGCCCCAGCTCCTTGGCCAGCTGGCGGGTGAGCCCGATCACCCCCGCCTTGGCCGCCGCATACGCCTGGATTCCGGTGAGGCTGAAGGTACGGCCCGCCCCGGAGGAGATGGTCACGATCGCCCCCCCGCCGCGCCGGCGCATCTGCGGCACCACGGCGCGGACGCAGTGGAACGTCCCGTCGAGGTTGATCGCGACCAGGTGGCGCCAAGCGGCCGGGTCGACCTCGTCGATCGGACGCATCGTCTGGCCGCCCACCCCGCCGGCCGTGGTGACGAGGACGCCGACCGGGCCGTCGGCGGCGGCCACGCCCTCGAGCGCCTCGGCGACGCGGGCGAGGTCGGTCACGTCGAGCCGGAGGGTCCGACAGGGGCGCCCGGTGGCGGCGGAGACCGCCTCCAGCGTGGCCGTGAGGCCCTCCGCCTCCAGGTCGCACGCGGTCACCACCGCTCCCGCCTCCGCCAGGGCGACGCAGATGGCACGACCGATGCCATGGGCGGCTCCGGTGACCACCGCGGGCAGGCCCTCGAGCCCCCCGCCCGCCGTGGTTGGGTCCGCGCTCGGGTCCGTCATCGTCGCCACCCCCATGGTTTGGTCGTACTCACACCGGCCCCGCGAACTCGGGCGGTGGTCCAAGCGGGCCCCCGAGCAGCATCTCGACCGACTGCGCCCACGCGAGCAGGCGTCGGTCGGTTCCCCAGGCCGCTGCCAGCTGGATCCCGCAGGGGAGCCCATCGTCCCCGAGGCCACAGGGGACGGTCACAGCGGGCACCCCTGTGAGGTTGTGCGGCCCGGTGCGACGCGACTCCACCGCACCCTCCGGGTCGGCCAGCCCAGGGTCGCGCATGGGAGCGCCCCAGGCGACGGTGGGGCTGATGAGAAGGTCGTGGTCCGCCAGCGCGGCCCGGGTCTCGGCCACCAGCCGATCCCGCACCAGGAGCGCGGCGACGTGTGCCGTCCCGGGACAGAGCGCCCCCAGCTCCAGCTGCAGGCGCGTGTCCTGGGCGTAGTCCTGCGGGCGCAGGCGCAGCCAGGGCGCGTGGATCACCGCCGCCTCCGGGAGGATGACGTGGAGCAGGGCCCGGTCGGCGAGCTCCAAGCTGGGCAGGCGCACCGCCTCGATCCGCATCCCGGCCCCGGCCAGCCGCCCGAGCGCCGCCTCCCAACGGCGCGCGACCCCGGGTTCCAGCTCGGCCGCGTGGCCGTCCTCGAGGACCGCGGCCCGCACCCCGTCGAGCGGAGCCGGCCCCTCGACGCCGCCCTGGCCGTCGAGGCCCGCGAGCAAGAGGGCGACGTCCTCGGCGCTGCGCCCGATCGGGCCCACGTGGTCGAGAGTCCACGACAAGGGGAACACGCCGTCGGTGCTGACCCGCCCCGAGGTGGGCTTGAGGCCGACCACCCCGCAGTAGGCGGCGGGAATCCGGATCGACCCGCCGGTATCGGTGCCCAGGGCCCCGAAGGCACACCCCGCCGCCACCGCCGCGGCGGATCCGCTGCTCGACCCGCCGGCGGTGCGGCGGGGATCCCAGGGATTGTTGCACTGCGCGACGTCGGGATGGACCGCCCCATACGCGAACTCCAACAGGTTGGTCTTGCCCAGGATCACCGCGCCGGCGGCGCGCAGCCGCTCCACCACCGCAGCGTCGGCGGACGGCTCCTCGCCCACCAGGATGCGGCCGCCACAGGTGGTGGGCACCCCGACCACGTCGATGTTGTCCTTGCAGGCGATGGGGACCCCGTCGAGAGGGCCGCGCGCGCGGCCCGCCCGGATCCGCGCGGTCGCGGTCCGCGCATCCGCCAGCGCCTGCTCGCCACAGACCGTGATCCAGGCGTTGAGGCGGGGCTCGAAGCCGGCGATCCGGCGCAGCAGCGCCGCGGTGACCGCCACCGGCGTGCTGTCACCGTCGCGGTAGCGTCGACCCAGCTCGCGGATGCTGCAGAACGCATCGGCGCGGTCGCGGTCGTGGGGCATCGCCGCGCCCCAGCTGAGATCCTCCAGGGGACGGTCGAGTAGGGCTGCCGGCTCGAGAACCGCGGGGGGGTCGAGTGCTCCCGACGCCAGCCGGTCGGCGGCGTCCAGCAGGTCGGCGAGGTAGGGCGCCAGCCGGCGCGCGTGCTCGGGGGTGCAGCGCAGCTCCGCGCTCCGCGCCAGCCGCATCACGTCGTCCCCCTCGATCCGGGGCGGCGATCGGTGCTGCTCCCCTGGCTGCGCCATCGCGCTCAGCCGGGGGTGCCGGGCGCCCAGGCCTGCGCCAGCAGACGACAGATGTTGCCGCCGACCGCCTTGGCGATGTCGCCGTCGGCGTAGCCGTGGACCACCAGCCAGCGGATGATGTTGCCGAACGCCTCCGCTGGACTCTCCAATCCGTCCACCCATTCGACCCGCTCGAAGGGCTCGGTCGACTCCGGCCCGAGCGGCCCGAACCGCTGGGTCATCACCCGGTGCAGCCCTACGTGGTCCCCGAACAGGGTGTCGGGCCCGAAGCCGACGTGGTCGATTCCCACCAGCTCGGCGCAGTACTCGAAGTGGGCCATGTAGCTGTCGATGCCGTGGCGGCGATGCTCGCGGGTGAGGGTGGTGTGGGGCGCCGCCTCGATCCCGATCACGCCGCCCCGTTCGGCCATCGCGCGGAGCACGTCGTCCGGTTTCATCCGGGCGGTGGGCCAGAGCGTGCGCGCGCCGGCGTGCGAGATCGAGACCGGGGTCGAACTCGACTCGATCGTGTCCAGGGTGGTGCGATCTCCGGCGTGGGAGCAGTCGACCAGGATGCCGAGCTGATTCATGCGGCGAACCGCCTGGCGGCCGAAGCGGGTGAGGCCGGCGTCGCTCGCCTCGGCGAGCCCGCTCCCCAGCAGGTTGGCCTCGCTGTAGGTGACTCCAACGGCCCGCACACCGAAGCCGTAGAGGATGTCCAGGCGGTCGAGCTCGTTCTCGATCGGGGCCGCGGACTCCACCGCGAGGATGACGCCGAGCTGACCCGCCTGCCGGGCTGCCTCCAGGTCGGTGAACCGATGGACCACCCGCACATAGTCCTGGTGGGCGAAGTCGCACAGACGCATCCCAAGGTCGACCAGCGTGTCGTCCCACTTCCACCCCGCCAGCGAGGTGATCTGGCCCTCACCATCGGCAAGGTTGTCGAAGACGGCGTCGAGGCCGGAGCGGCTGAGCCCAAGGTAGCCGGTGACGTCGCGACCGTGGCGGCGGTACTCGAACAGCTGGTCGGCATCGGCGGGGAGCACGGTGGGGTGGTCGTGGAAGGAGATGACCGGCCCGCGCAGGAGCAGGGTCTGCACCCGCTGCTCCTGCTCGGGAGTCGTCGGCACCGCCGGCGAGGGCACCCGATCGAGCTCGGGGGCGAGGTCGAAGACACGGTAGTCGCGGTGGGGTTCCAGGTACTGGTAGGAGCGGTAGCCGCGGTACGCGGTGGACTTCACAGCACAGCCCGCGGGTCAGACCAGCCCGACGTGGAGCCGGTTGGCGGTTCGGGGCGCCTCCATCGAGTCGGTCCAGAGCGCGTACTGCCATCCGTTCCGGGTGGTGGCCGCGCAGTGGCGGCCCTCGGGGTCCACCGCGACCACATGCATCAGGACCTCGCTCGGGGTCACCCCGCCGAGCAGGCGTAGCTCGCGGAGCGCCTCCACGCACGCCTCCTCGACGGACAGCCCCCGGCGCAGGCCCTCCACCACCTGGCGGGCGGTACCGGCTCGGATCGCGAGCTCCCCCCAGCCGGTGCAGGCGGCCGCGCCGTAGCGGTCGTCGGCATAGTTCCCGGCCCCGATGACGGGCGAGTCCCCCAGCCGCCCGGGGTACTTCCAGGCGGCCCCGCTGGTGCTGACGGCGACCGCCAGGCGTCCCTGCCCGTCCTGGGCGATCACGTTCACCGTGCCGGCGACGTGCTCGGGGTCGGTGGCGAGGCGCCCGATCCGATGCAGCCATTCGGCCATTGGCGTGGTGGGGTCGAGGGTTCCCTCCAGGCCCTCGCGCCAGATGCGGCGCGCCTCCTCGGTGAGGAGGTCCTCACGGGTCATGCCCATGTGCTCCGCCAGCCGGGCGGCTCCGTCGCCGACGACCAGCACGTGAGGCAGGGCCTCCATCACGTGTCGCGCCACCGTGATCGCGTGGCGGTAGCCGTGCAGCGCGCCGACCGCCCCGGCCCGGCGGGTCGTCCCCTCCATGATCGACGCGTCCAGCTCGACCTCCCCGAGCACGTTGGGGTAGCCGCTGTAGCCGACGGTGTGATCCTCGGGGTTGTCCTCCACGAGCCGCACCGCGGCCTCGACCGCATCGACGGCGCTGCCCCCCGTGGCCAGCACGGCCATGGCGGCCGGGATCCCGACCGCGCCATTGGCGCTGGCGACCACGATCACCGGCGGGTCCCCACTTCGTCGCCGGCGCCCCCGCCGACCTCCCCCCGCACGGCTCCCCAGTATAGGCGCGAGCACCCGGGCCCGCCCGGGGAGTCGGGCCCAGGCCCACCTGGCAGCCGCGGCGGGGTCAGCAGGCGGTGCGGGGGGCGGCGGCGAGTTCGACCGCGGCGGCGGCCACGGACCGGGGGACCCCGGGCGCGAGCGTCAGCCGGACCAGGTCGCCGATGCCCAGGTGGAGGGCGAGGCGACGACCCACGGCGCTCAGCACCACCGCGCGGTCGGTGCGCCGGCAGCCGTCGGGGTAGATGACCAGGCCGGAGTCGCCCGCCAGGGTCTGCGCGGCGACCGATCCTGCGGACCAGTACGACCAGCCCCCGCCCGCCGCCGGGCAGGCCTCGCCCTGGGGTTTCAGCGCCGCCATGCGGAGGATGGCGCCCAGCACCCGCGCCTGGCGGGGGGTGATCGGCGCCTGGTCGGCCCACGCGGTCGCGAAGTAGAGGGCGGGCGTCCCGTAGACCACACTGCTCACGAGATGGGCAACCGCATCCCCGGGGGGAAGTTGCCAGCCGTCGCCGTCGATCCCGATCAGCGGGTCGACCGCGCTCACGATGCGGGCCCGAGTCTGCCATTCCGCCTCGCGGCGCGCGTCGTAGAGGCGCACCAGGTCGGTGGTGCCGCCGAACTGGGGCGCCACCGCGCTGGTGTCGATCAGCGCACCGGGATGGACCGCCCGCGCGTCGGCGTAGAGGAGGCGGTTCCAGCGCAGCAGCGCCGCAGCGCCGATCCCCAGCGCGGGTCGGGCGAATCCGCCAGCCGCCGGCCGCGGGACCCAGCTGCCCCAGTCGACCTTCAGCCCATCCGCCCCCAGCTCGCCCGGTCCTCGGCCCAGTGCCTGGTCAACCGCCCGTCGCAGGCGGACGGCGAAGCCGCCCGCTGTGGGATCGACCGGCCAGCCGAGCCGTCCGACGATTCGATCAGCGCGCACGTGCCCGTCCAGCAGCACGGGAACGCTGGCCGGAATCACCGTGGCCCGGTCCACCCAGAGCGGCCACCAGAGCAGGACGTGGGCGCCGGTGGCCTGCAGCTGCCCGATCAGGCGACGCATGCCTGCGACGCCGCCGAAGGACGCCCGCGGAGTTGCCGAGCCGAGGCGAGCCTGCCACTGGGAGTCGATCACCACGGTCACCTGGCGGAGCCCGAAGCGCGCCCGCGCGATGGCGACGTAGCGGCGGACCCAGATCGCGGTGTAGCCGGCGGCGCTGCGAGCGACGCCGTCCACGACCTGCTGCCCCCAGGTGTCGAGGATCGGGTTGCCCCACCAGCGGGGACGCCGGCCCGGCGGGGCCGCGACCGGGGCCGCGCCCAGCCTCTGGAGCGCGCGGCCGTAGCCGTTGAGAGCGCTCCACAGGGTGGGCCCGAAGGTGAAGACGAAGCTCGGAAAGGCCAGGATCCGCTGAGCCCCGTGAATGGCCACCACCCCGCCCGCTCCGCGATCGCGGAATCCGGTCAGGAGCTGGATCGGGTAGTTGACCACCACCGCGCCATCGGGCGCCAGCCGCATCCAGGTGGCATCGGGGATCTGGACCAGCCCCACGCCGAACCACCCCGCCCCGGACCGGAACGCAAGGTCGAAGGGGGGCGGGGCGAAGGGCGAGCCGATCGCCAATCGCACCGACGGGTGGAGGCTGAACGGGTGCAGCCGGCCGTCGGGCGCGAACCCCTGCCGCACCGCGGCCAGCGAGAGGCCGCGGCCCGCGAGGAAGAAGAACCGCACCGCCCGCCCCGGGCTAGGCCCCGGCATCGCCTCGAACCTCACCTCGACGCTCAAGGGCGCGGGGGTGACCAGGGCGCGGCTCACCAGGCCGTGACCCGGAGCGGTGGCGCTGACCACCAGGGTGCTCCCGCGCGCCCCGACGCGGATCCGAACACCCCCAGGAGTTCGGGAATACCCGGCGAGCATGACCAGCGGGAACCGCGTGTAGAGGTCGGAGCCGGGGCCGGTGAGGGTCGCCAGGCCCTCGCCGTCCACCGCCCGGCGATACGCGGGGGTGGCCCCCCCCCTGACCCCGTCACGCCGGGGCCGGCGCGGGCCGGCCGCCGGGCCGCGCGGCCGCCCCGCCGCCACCAGACCGCTCCGACCGGAGCCGAGCGGGCAGGCTCCGAGCGGAGCGGTCACTCGCCCGACCACCGAGGGCGGAGCGCCGCGCGGCGCCGGGGCGAGCTGGGCCACGGCCGGGGCGGGGGCCACCGCGCCCGCCACGAGGAGCGCCAGCGCCCCGGCGCACCGCCCAGCCCCCGCGCGCCGCTGGCTCCGGCCCCGGTCCCGGGTCGGAGCCAGGCGGTCGGGGCCAGGTGACACGTGGCGCTCCCGCGTGGAGTGGGGTGGAGAAAGGCCCGCGTCGACCGACCGGGGCAGAAGCCCAACGGCGACCGAGTTCGCGCGGTTACGGGGATCTGCTCGCGGGGGCTCGAGCCGAGCGGGTTCCGGGGCGTGGCGGAGACCACGGCGGGGCCGGCCGTGGTCGACGTCAGTGGGGGCGGCGGCGGTGCCCCGGCCGCTTTCGCCGGTGGCCGCGCGCGGGCGGGCGGCGATTCTAGGGGTCGCCGGGTCGCCCGGGTGTCGGGCACGCACCCGCTCGCCGGCGGGCCATCGGCGCGGCCAGCCGCAGCTGTCCCCTAGACTCCCGGCAGCACAGTCCGAGGGTGGAGTCGAGCTCGCCCGGGGAGGGGGATGATGCAGTTCACGGTGATCGGGTCCGGTGCGATCGGTGGAACCGTCGGCGCCCATCTCGTGAGGGCCGGGGACGATGTCCGCTTCATCGACCGCGACCCGACCCACGTCGCCGCCATGCAGGCACGGGGATTGACCATTCGAGGCCCGGAGGAGTCGTTCACCGTCCCGGTTGACGCGACATCCCCGGACGCCGCCTCCGGCCCCTTGGGCGCGGTGCTGCTGTGCGTCAAGTCCCAGGACACCCGGGCCGCCGCCGAGTGGTGCCGTCCCCGGCTGCGTCCCGGCGACTCCATCACGTCGCTCCAGAACGGGCTCTGCGAGAGGGTGATCGCGGAGGTCGTCGGCGAGGCCCAGACGATCGGCGCCTTCGTCAACTTCTCCGCCGACCTGGTGGCCCCGGGGACGATCGATTACGGCGGCCCCGGGACATTCGTCGTGGGCGAGCTCGACGGCCGTCTCTCCTCCCGAGTTCAGGCGCTCGGGGAGCGGCTGAGGGTGTTCCTCCCCATCACCGTCAGCCCCAACGTGCTGGGGTATCTGTGGGCCAAGCTGGGTTACGCCAACATGCTCTTCGCCACCGCTCTGGTCGACGCCACCATGGCGGACGTCATCGAGCGGTACCCCGACCTCATGGTGGAGCTCGCCTGCGAGGTCTACGACGTGGCCGCCCGTGTCGGGGTTCGGCTGGAGCCCTTCGACGACGTGGAACCGCACCTGTACCATCCCCGCGAGCGCCAGGATCCGGAGCAGCTCCGCGCCGCGATCGCGACCCTGGTCGCTCGCCGTCGCCGGGACGGCAAGACCAAGAGCGGGATCTGGCGGGATCTGGCCGTCCGTCACCGCCGAACCGAAGTGGACTTTCAGCCCGGAGCGGTGGTCGAGGAGGCGGTTCGCTTCGGGCTCCCCCTGCCCCTCACGGAGCGGGTGATCGCGCAGATCCACGATCTCGAGGAGGGCCGGCGTGCGATGGCCTGGCAGAACCTGGTCGAGCTCGAGCGACTGCGGACGGGCCGACCACCCCCCGGATCGGGATCCGGCGGCTCCGCCGCCGAGGCGGAGGAGCCGCCGGCGCTGCCGGCGGACCCCGCGCCGGTCCGACCTCCCCGTTCGCACGGCTGAGGCCGCAGCCCGGCCCCCCTGAAGCAGGGGGGCCGGGCTGGCGAGCCAGCCCATGCAGGCGCTGGTGAGGCCGGGGTGCGACCCGGGAGCCCGGCGGTCGCTGAGGCGACGTCGCTGGGTGCCCGAGCCCGGTGCGGGAGCCTCCGGTTACCCCGTGGGCGGCCCGGCAGAGGTGCGGTGCCGCGATCGGGTGGGATCGTGCGCCGATGGCGCGCGATCCCTTCACGTCCCCCGTGGGGAAGCCTGCGGCCGCGCCCCTGAGGCGCAGCCAGCTTGCCCGTTGGAGGACGTGGGGCGGCCCGCAGCCTGGGGCGACTCTGGCCGGGCGCCCGGCAGCTTCGACCGGAGCCGGGTCTCAATTTGAGTGACGCGTCGTGGCCCTGCCCCCCGTGACCGGACCGCCTTCTGCCACCTGTCGACCGCTGCGGGCGCCCCTCCCCCCCGCGCAGTCGGGTGTGCACAGGGCGCTCGCCCCACCCGACGCCCCGCACGCTGCCGGCCCGCCCGGAGCCGGCAGCGCCGGCCGCCCGCCGGACCGCGTCTTCTCATCCAAACGGACCCGGCTGGATCACCCGCGGTCCCCCAGCGGTCGCGGAACGGGCCCCGCCGGGTGGAGATCGACCATGCGCCAGCCCGCCTTAGCCCTCAGCGCGCCGCCTGCTTCACAAGCGCACCGATCCTTGTCTCGTCGGCGGCCGTCAAGGCGAAGGCAGTCGGCCACACGGCGCCCTCGTCAAGCTGCGCCTTGTCGCGGAAGCCGCGGGTCGCGTACCTCACCGTGAACTTCTGCGCGCTTGGGAAGAAGCAGACAACGCTGCCGTCCTTGGCAGACGCGGGCATCCCGTACCAGAGCCGCGGCGAGAGAAGCGGCGCGCTGGCCGTGATGACGGCATGCAGCCGCTCGCCCAGGGCGCGATCCGGCTCGCGCATCTCGGCAATCTTGGCGAGCACGGCGGCCTCGCCGTCTGTCGTGCTGGTGCGCGCGCCCGGGCGCGCGCCGGCCTTGGTCTCTCGAGCGCGCTCCGGCATGGCGGCTCGTTCCTCGTCCGAGAAGCCTCCGGGTGCCTTCCCGCTGGCGGTGGCACCTTGGGCGGACTGCAGTGTGCGCTTCATCGCCGATGTGCTCTCCGCCCCTGCGCTACAGCTCCGGGCGCTGCGGTCAACATCGAGATCTCATGAGCGGCCTCGCAGGCTGGCTCAGCGCACCTCCTGGATGCGGATCAGGTTGCCCGCGGGATCGCGGACCGCGCAGTCGCGGATCCCGTAGGGCTGCTGAGTCGGCTCCTGGACGACCTCCACCCCGCGGGCCTCCAGCCGCTCGAAGGCGCCGTCGAGGTCCTTGCTGGCCAGCAGGATCCAGCCGTAGGTTCCCTTCGCCATCATCTCGGCGATGGTGCGGCGCTCGTCGTCAGTGATGGCCGGGTCGGTGGCCGGCGGCGCCAGTAGGATGGACGTGCCCAGCTGACCAGCGGGGCCGACCGTGATCCAACGCATCTTGCCACGTCCGACGTCACTGCGGACCTCGAAGCCAAGGGCGTCGCGGTAGAAGCCCAGGGTTGTGTCCGGGTCCTCGTGTGGCAGGACGCTCGCGTGAATGGTGATGTCCATGGCCATCACGCTACCTGCGGCTGGGCGACCCGCGCTTCTCGATTCCTGACCGGTCTGGTGACCTGTTTCGCCAGGCACGGCGGCATCCCCGCCGGCGCGTGCGCGGCCTGCCGCCGGTAGGCGCTGGGCGGCAGGCCGACCAGCTCGGTGAAGCGACTGCTGAAGGTGCCCAGGGACGAGCACCCGACCGCAAAACACACCTCGGTGACGCTGAGGTCTCCGCGCCGCAGCAGCGCCATCGCGCGCTCGACGCGCCGCGTCATCAGGTAGCGGTATGGCGCCTCGCCGTAGGCCAGCCGGAACCCGCGGCTGAGGTGTCCAGCCGACATGTACGCGCCGCGGGCGAGGGCCTCGACGTCCAGCGGCTGCGCGTACTCCCGGTCGATCCGGTCGCGGACGCGCCGCAGCCGCGCGAGGTCGTCCAGGTGGCGCTCCGTGGCAGCTCTGCTGGTCAACTGGGAGATCATGCCACCTGCGACTGCCAGACCAGCAGGATGGGTTGTGCCTGGCCCCGGCTGAAGGCGCCGCTTGATCGGTTGGGACTGGGGGCAACCGATGCGAGATCTCGTCTCACGGGGTCCCCCAAGGACCCGCTCGGGTGCCGGCCCAGGCCGCGAGGTGCTCGCCGGTGTGGGTGGCTCGGACCGCCAGGAGGACGGCGAGGGTGCCCGCGCCGACGTTGCGGCTGCGGTCGGTGCCTGAACCGGTGGCGAGGTCGAAGGCCCAGCCGGCGTGCGCCCTGCCCGTCGGGTGGTGGCGGATGACGATGACCGAAATGCCGGGGGCAAGGAGTCGACCGAGCAGGCTCAGCCGGTGGCCAACATTGGCCAGGTGGTGGCCGATGGTCACGGTCATACGCCTTGCGCGTGGGTCCATGTCGAGTCGCAGCTGTGTCCGCACCTGGCCCGACACCCGGGCGCTGAGGGTTTCGAGGGTCAGTCGATGCGACGTCGCCGCGATCGTTGCGCACACAGCACTGCTCGCGCCCGCGCCGGAGACGCCGGTGAACACCGTCAACCGGTGCGTCGGGTCTCGACGCTGACGTCCTTGAGGGGGTTGGCGCCGCGCACGTCGCGCGCGCGACTCAGGTCGTGGCTCCCGGCAACCGGGAGCGCGGGCGACTTCGTGTCCTTCCCGGTCACCTTCCCCGTGAACTCGTCGCGTGTTCACCGCCCGCGCCGCCCCGCGGCGATGCTCGCCCGGCCCCGTCGTCGCGCCACCGTGGCCAGCCAGGGGAGCGGTTCCGATCGGGGGGCATCGCGCAGTGAGCCGGACCGGACCGCACCCCGGAGGTTCGCTTCGCGTTCGACCGAGCCGGAGGCGATGGGCGGACGGTCATGCGACGGTGACGATCCGCCGAGAGGCTGATGCTGGTTCCAAGCTGCTCGGCGTCGGTGAGGTCACCGCTGCCACGGGCTCACCCTACTCCGCTCCGCCGTCCCCATCGCTGGTCTCACCCTCGAGCTCGGCGATGATCGCGAGCAGGTCGACATCGTGACCGGCCTGTGCCCGCGTCACCGTCTCACGGACGCGGTCCACGCGCTCCTCCTCCCAGTGCAGCAGCACCGCCAGATCCCCCGTGGTCGGATCCCGGCCCTTCTCGCGCCTGAGCCGCGCCTCGGCGGCCGCGAAGACCTCGCTATCGGCCACCCACCGGGCCTCCTCGGCTCGCACCTCCCGCTCGCGGGCCTCGGCGTCCTCGATCTCGCGGTCGACCGCCCGGCCGAGCGTCTCCAGGAGCCGGTCCGCGGGGTCACCCTCAGCCAGGTGGCGCTGGAGTCCGAGCACCAGCCCGGCGCTCCCCTCCTGGACCAGGTCCGGCACCGGCACCATGGTCCTGGGGTGGGCGAGCAGGGCGTCGCGCACGATCCACAGATGGTGGGCGACCAACCGCTCCATCGCGGCGGAGTCCCCGGAGGCGGCCGCCGCGAGCAGATCGGCGAGCCGGGCGCCATCGAGTGGGGGGTTCCGCTCCACCAGCCGGCGGAGTTCCTCCAGCTCGGCCCGCCGACTGGGGCGAGCGTCGGGGCCGTCCGTCACCGGCCGAGTATAGGCAGGGACCAGGGTCGCGACCCTGGCGGGAGCACGCTGGGGCGTGCGACACTCGCGTGGTCGTGCCCAGCCGGCTCCCCGTCCCCCCCGACCAGGATCTGGTCGTCTTCGGCGCCTCGGGCGACCTCGCCCACCGCAAGCTGCTCCCGGCCCTCTACAACCTGGAGGGCTCGGGGCTGCTGCCCGCGCGCTGCACCATCCTCGGGCTCTCGCTCGATCCGCTCGACGACGAGGGCTTCCGCCAGATGGCACAGAAGGCCGTCCGGACCTTCTCGCGCACGCCCCTGGACGCCACCGTCTGGGAGCGGTTCGCGCGTCGCCTCCGCTTCCGTCCATCGACCGCGGACGTGCTGCACCAGCTCGAGGACGTCCTCAGCGAGCCCACCCGGGTCTTCTACCTGGCGGTCCCGCCCTCGGCGTTCGGCCCGATCCTGCAGCAGCTGCGGCAGGCCGGTCTCCAGCGGGGCGGCGGCATCATCATCGAGAAGCCGTTCGGACACGACCTCGCGTCCGCCTGCGAGCTGAACCGGGCCCTGCACCAGGTGGTGCCCGAGGACCGCGTCTTCCGGATCGACCACTACCTGGGCAAGGAGACGGTGCAGAACCTGCTGGTCCTGCGCTTCGGCAACACGCTCTTCCAGCGGATCTGGAACCGCGACGTGATCGCGCGGGTCGAGCTCACCGTGGCCGAGGACATCGGGGTGGAGGACCGGGGCGCGCTCTACGAGGAGACCGGCGCGATCCGCGACGTGGTCCAGAACCATCTGTTCCAGCTGCTCGCGCTCACGTGCATGGGTGCCCCCACGTCCTTCGCCGCCGACGCCCTGCGCGACGAGAAGGTGAAGGTGCTGCGGGCGATCCGACCGATCCAGCCGAGCGATGTGGTCCGCGGGCAGTACACGGCCGGCACCGCCGGCGGCCTGCGGCTGGCCGGCTACCGGGCCATCCCCGGGGTGGCCGCCGACTCCGTCACCGAGACCTATGCCGCGCTCCGCCTCCACATCGACACCTGGGAGTGGGCCGATGTCCCCTTCTACCTGCGGACCGGCAAAGCTCTGGTCACCCGGCGGACCGAGATCATGCTCCGCTTCCGCGATGTGCCGCTCCACTTCTTCCAGGGCACCGACATCGCCGTGCTCGATCCCAACCGGCTCACCCTGCGGATCCAACCCGACGAGGGCATCTCGCTGATCTTCAACGCCAAGCAGCCGGGGCCGCAGGTGGTGGAGCAACCGGTGCGGATGGACTTCGCCTACGGCACGTCATTCAAGACCCAGCCGGCGGAGGCGTACGAGCGGCTGCTTCACGACGTGCTGCTCAGCGACCACACCCTGTTCATCCGCGAGGACGAGACCGAGGCCGCCTGGGCCGCCCTGCAGCCGACCCTGGACCGGATGCCCGCGATCCACGAGTATGCGGCGGGAAGCCAGGGGCCGAAGGCCGCCGCGGACCTGGTGCCCCCGCCGGGCTGGCACGACCTCGGCCACCACGCGTCACCCCGATCCGATCCCGCCGGCTGATCCGGTCGGATCGGATCGGGTGGCGTGGGCGGAAGCGGGCCCGGGGCCGATCGCCGCCCCCCGCACCGGCCGCGTGCCCGTCGGGAGCCACGGGTAGCGCCGCAGGCAGGGGTGGCTCGGGCCAGCGGGGGGGCCGGGTCGTCCGACCGCCTCGACCTCCGGCGGGATCGCGACCGAGCGACCGAGGGTCGGCTCCGGGGCGGGATCCGGGAGGCTGCGGTCAGCGACCCCGTGCGGGCGCAGGGATGTGGAGGCGGGGGCGCTCGTCGAGGAGCTGTGTCACAGGGCAGAGCGCGCGTCACTCGGCCAGGGGTCGACCCAGACAGAGCCGCTGGGCGCGCCTGGCGGCGGCCGGGGTGGTCAGGCGGAAGCGGATGCCGGTCCCCGGGCGCGCCTGGGCGAGCAGGGGTGCGTCGGCGGTGATGACCTGGAGTGGCTTGGGGTAGCCGCCCAGCGAGCCGCGGTCGGCCAGCAGCACCAGGGGACCCCCCTCGGGGGTGAGCTGGACCGCTCCGAAGGCGGTCCCCTCGGAGAGCATCGAGCCGCTGACTTGGCGGTCCGCGGGTGCCACCACCCAGCGCCCCAGGAGCCGCAGACCGGTCCGATCCGATTGGGGGCTGACCGTGAACGTCTCGCTCAGCAGGTGGGCTCGGACCTCTCCGGCGACCCACGTCCACTGGGGGCCGCGCAGGACCCGGAGCGTCCACGGGCCGCGAACGGGAGGGGCCACCCGGCCGGAGGGGGGCTCCGACCTCGCGGGTGGCCCCGGGTCCGGGCCCACCGGGAGGTGGTCTCCCAGCGCCAGCGCTCGCCCGGCGAGGCCCTCCAGCCGCCCGGGTCGGTCGACGCTGCGGGAGCCGAAGACCAGCGGCAGCTCGAGGCCGCCCGCGACCGCGAGCCAGCCGCGCAGCCCGGGCGGCGACGCCGCCACCGAGATGGTGGAGCCTGCGACGACCGCCAGGGACCGTCCTCGGGGACACGGCCGCCCGTCGACTAGGAGTTGGAGCTCCCCCGTGACCGCGACCCGGACCGAGCCCCCCTCGACCTGCAGGGTTGGCCCGCGGCCGAGACTCTCGAGGCCGGCGGCGTCGCTCGGGTTGCCGACGGCGCGGTTGGCGCGCAGCAGGGCGGCGACGTCGAGCGGCCCGCCTTCCACCAGCCCGAAGCGGAGCGCCCGGCGTGGTCGGCAGTCGACGACCAGGTCCTGGAGTCCGGCGCGCACGACCACCAGCCGCGCCCCCGAGCGGGCCGGGCCCCTCACCGGACGCTCCCAGCCGGGTCGGCCACGAATTGGACTAGGTCCCCGGGCCGAAGCAGGCAGGCGTCCCGGGCGGTCGCGGCCGCCGGGTCGAAGAGCCTCACCGAGGTGCGGCCCAGCAGGCGCCACCCCCCGGGAGCGTCGCAGGGATAGACGCCGGTCTGGCGTCCGGCCACCCCGACCGATCCCGCGGGGACCAGGGTCCGCGGGCTGGCGCGCCGGGGGACGGCGAGCGTCGGGTCGAGCAGGCCCAGGAAGGCGAAGCCGGGACGGAACCCCAGCGCCAGCACCGTGTACTCAGACGCCTGATGGCGGGCCACCACCTCCGCCGCCGCCAGCTGCGTCTCGCAGGCGACGTCCTCGAGGTCGGGGCCATCCTCCCCCCCGTAGCGGACCGGAATCACCACGACGCGAGCCGGCGGGTCGGACGCCGGCGCCCGGCGAACCTCCCCCGCGGCCTGGTCCGCCACCTGGCGGACCAGCGCCCGGATCCGCCCCGGGTCATCCAGCGGCCGGGTGCGCTCCAGGATCACCAGCACCGTCCGCATGCCGGGAACAACGTCCTGGACCCCCGGCAGCGCCGCCGCCAGCAGCGCCGCTCCCACCCGCTGGGCGCGCGCGACGGACCCCAGGTCGGCTCGCTGGGGTCCCACCGCGACCTCGAGGGCGCAGTCGCCCACCCATCGGATCCGCGGACGCCAGCTGCGCCCCCCCATCTCGGGCGGGGCCCGGGTCAGGGTCCGGGCGGAGGGGGCGGGCCGGCCGGCGACGGCATCGCCTGACACCCGATCCCGTGGGCGGCGAGCGCCGCCCGCACCGCCGCGGCGAGGCGGGTGGCGCCCGGGGTGTCACCGTGGATGCACAGGGTGTCGCAGGGCACCGCGATCACCGAGCCGTCCTCGGCCACGACCTCGCCCGCGGCGGCCAGGCGGACCGCGCGTTCCGCCACCTGCTCCCCATCGGTCAGCACGCTGCCGGGCTGGCTGCGCGGCACCAAGGTGCCGTCGGCCCGATAGGCACGGTCGCAGAAGGCCTCGCGGATCACCGGCAGCCCGCACCCGCTCGCCGCGCGCACCATCTGGCTGGTGGGCGAGGCCACCAGGGTGAGCGGCTGGGGGGCGCGCCGCACCCCCTCCACCAGCGCCGCCGCCACCCGCCACTCGCGCTCTGCCTGGGTGTAGAGGGCGCCATGGGCCTTGACGTGACGCAGGGGCACCCCGGCCGCCTGCGCGAACGCCGCCAGCGCGCCGATCTGGTAGAGCACGTCGGTGCTGATCTCCTCGTCGCCGGCCTCGATCGCGCGGCGTCCGAAGCCGACCAGGTCGGGATAGCCCACGTGGGCACCCACGCCGACGCCGTGACGACGGGCGAGCTCGACGGTCGCGCGCATCGTCCGGGGATCGCCAGCGTGAAAACCGCAGGCGATGTTGGCGGACGTCACCAGCGGCATCAGCGACGCGGTCTCGCCCATCTGGTAGGGGCCGAACGACTCGCCCATGTCGCTGTTGAGATCGACCGACCGGGCCAGGGCCACCGCGCACCTCCTCGCGCAACCGGGGCACCGAGCGGGCGGTGCCGGCTCGTGTCGAGTGTACCGCCACCGGTCGGGAGCTCCCGCCGAGGCGGTGCTAGACTGGCGGCTCCGGGGCCGCACCGCGTCACGAGAGGAGGGGCCATGAGGGGTCGCCACACGGCAACCGTGCTGAGGGGACTGGGGGTGGCCGGCCTGGCAGCCGCGCTGGCGGCGCTGGGCAGCCCGGCTGCGGCGCAGGGTGCGCCCACGGGCGCGTCCGTCGGCCACACCGTGACGCTGGCGCTGCAGCCGGGCACGACTCCCAACTACATCTTTCCGATGGTACCGGGGAGCAATTTCTCCACCGCCAACGTGGAGCAGTTCGAGTACCTCTCCTACCGTCCGCTCTTCTGGTTCGGCTCCGCCGGGGTGCTGCGCTACAACCCCACCCTCAGCCTTGGCGGCCTGCCCCGGTTCTCCACCGATGCCGCCGGCGACACCGTCGCCACCATCACCTTGGGCCACTGGCGCTGGTCGGACGGGCGGCCGGTGACCACCCGGGATGTCGAGTTCTGGATCAACCTGCTGCGGGCCGACAAGGTTGACTACGGCTCCTACGTCCCGGGCGCGTGGCCGGACATCATCAAGTCGGTCCGCTACACCAGTGCCAGCAGCTTCACCGTCACCTTCAACCGCGCCTACAACACCAACTGGCTCTTCTACGATGAGCTCAGCCAGATCGTCCCGATCCCGCAGCACGCCTGGGACAAGACCTGTGCCAGCTGCGCGGTCGGCAACCACGACCTGACCACCACCGGGGCGCGGGCGGTCTACACCTACCTCAACGCTCAGGCCAAGGACCTCGCCAGCTACGCCAGCAACCCCTTGTGGAAGGTGGTCGATGGCGCCTGGGCGCTCTCCAGCTACGTCCCCAGCACGGGCTACTCCGGCTTCACGCTCAATCGCGCCTACTCCGGTCCGATGACCGGGGACGTGACCCGCTTCGTGGAGGTCCCCTTCACCAGCAGCACGGCGGAGTTCGACTCCCTGCGCGCTGGCGGCGTCGACGTCGGCTACCTGCCGTTCGAGGACCTCAGCCAGCGGGGCTACCTCACCGCCCACGGCTACGGCCTGGCCGACTGGCAGACCTTCGGCATCAACTACTTCACCCTCAACTACAACAACCCCACCGATGGGCCGATCGTGAAGCAGCTCTACTTCCGCCAGGCGCTGCAGAGCGTGATCGACCAGCCGGCGTACATCAAGGACATCTTCCACGGCCATGCGGCGCCCACCTACGGCCCGGTCCCGATCAAGCCAGCCAACTCCTTCGCATCGCCCCAGGAGCAGGACAACCCCTACCCCTTCAGCCTCAGCCGGGCTCGCAGCCTGCTCAGCGCCCACGGCTGGAGGGTGACCTCCTCGGGGATCAGCACGTGCACCCGCCCGGGCACCGGCAGTGGCGAGTGCGGAGCCGGGATCACCCAGGGTCAGGGGCTCAGCTTCGCCTTCCAGTACGGCAGCGGCAACGTCCAGCTGGCCCAGGAGATGCAGGCGTTGCGCTCCTCGGCATCGGAGGTCGGCATCCAGCTGACCCTCTCCGCCGCACCCTTCGACACCGTCATCGCGACCGCGTTCGGATGCAACACTGCCAAGCACCAGGGCTGCCAGTGGCAGATCGAGATGTGGGGCGGCGGCTGGCTCTTCGGGGTCGATCCCTACCCCTCGGGTGAGCAGCTCTTCAAGACGGGAGCGGTCTCCAACAACGGCGGCTACAGCAGCCCGGTCAACGACGCCAACATCGTCGCCTCGCAGACCCAGCCCGGGTTGGTGCGGCTTTGGACCTACGAGAACTACCTCGCCCGGCAGCTCCCGGTGATCTTCACCGCCAATCCCGTCTACCAGATCACGATGTACCGGCGGAGCCTGCGCGGGGTCGTCCCCCAGGACCCGATCCTCAAGCTCACCCCGGAGAGCTGGACCGTCTCCGGCTGACCCCACGCGCAGGAGCCGTCCCGGGCAGCACCGGGGCGGCTCCTGGGGCCGGGCAGACGGCTGCGCGCCGCAGGCGCCATCCGCCTCCGGGGGCCCGGGCCCAGCGCACTGGCGGGACCGCCCGGGCGGCGGTGGCGAGGATGGCCCGGTCGGCGGCCAGGTGGGCCCGGACCGCCAGGGCAAGGTCCTCGCCCTGGCTGGTCTCGTCGGCGACCTCGGTGACCAGGTCGAGGGCCACCGGAAAGCGGGCACCAGGCTGGTCGCGCTGACTGCTCCGGGTGGCCGCCCGGCGGGCCTGGAGGGGCAGGCCGTTGACCGGGTGCGAGGGGAATGCCCGTGGGTCGAGGCCGGCCCCGTAACGGACGTAGGCGTCCCACAGCGTCCGGTGTCGTCCCATCAGCCGCGGATCGGCGGCCACCGCGGCCGCCACCGCGGCGTGAACAGCTGTGGTCCACGGGGTCGGCGAGCGGGAGTCCCCGGTGGTCTCGCCGATCACATAGAGGAGGCCGGGCGGGAGCGTGTAGGCGATCGGGAAGTAGGGTGGCGAGCTGCGCCCGGCCAGCGGCTGGGCCCACACATGGTCGGGGACCCCGTGGTCGTCAACCAGGCAGTCGGCACCGATCCGCGCCAGCAGGCGCGCGCGGGGCCGGGCCTCCCCGAAGGGGCTGTGGAGAGGGCGGGGACTCCCGCCGAACTCCTCGCCGACGGCGTTGAATCGGGCCGCGTGCAGCTTCCAGGTCGGGTGGAGGCGGGCGAGCAGGCGGTGGACGTGGGCCCCGTCGGGGTTCTCCATGGGCAGGCAGACCAGCACCGCGGGGGGGCGCCACCCCTGGGCGAGGTCATGGGCGAGGGCGAGGTGGGCAGGGGTGGAGCTCACCTCGTTGGCGTGGTGGCCGCCGATCAGCAGCACGGTCGGGTGCAGCAGCGCGGCCTTCGCCAGCGAGCCCAGCCGGCTCGACCAGGGCAAAGCGGCCATCGCCACCATCGGCCGACCCAGCGTCGACCTGCCCACGATCCAGGCCGCGGCGCCCGGCCGGCCGCGCAGGCCGAGCACCTGGTGCGCGACCCGGTCAGGGTCGCAGAGCTGGGCGGGATCCGGCGGCGCCCCGCCGCGCGCGGAGCTCCGGGCCGACGGGAGCCAGAGCCATCGCCGCCCGCGGCGGCCGACCGGGCGGAGGTCCCGACCCGGCTCGGGGGAGGCGCCCCAGCGGGCGAGCGCGCCGGTCCCGTCCACCTCGAGCTCCAGCCCGGGGCCGGAGCCGGCCGGCAGGGTGATTCCGACCAGCTCCGGGCGGGAAGGGGCGACCGCTCGGCCGGTGCTCCCGAGGTCCACCAGGCGGGCCTCGAGACGGGTGGGCTCCCCGGCCGCCACTCGGACGTCCGGGACCACCACGACGCGGGCTCCCGCCGCTCGGGCGGCGGCGTGGGTGCGGAAGTAGAGCTCCTCGTGGAGCTCTTCCAGAGAGGAGAACGCCCCCAGATGGTCCTCGCCGTCCGGCTCGCTGACCAGCGCCTCGAGTTCGATCCGCACACTCCGCCGCCGGCCGGCGTGGCCAAGCGCCCGGGGGAGCACCTCGGCGGCGTAGGCCCGGACCGCGGCCAGGTGGTCGGACTCGACCGCGATCTCGCGCATCCGGCCGTCGCCCAGGTGCAGCCGAAGGCCGCTGGTCTCGCTGCGGTCGCCCGGCCAGGCGCCCCCGGGGCGGGTCAGGGGCCGGTAGGTCAGCACCACGTCGCCCGCGGGGGTGTCCGCCCTGAGCCGGAACCCTCGCCGCGCGCCGCTCCGCGCGATCGCCGGCGCGAGCGTCACCGACACCAGGTCGGGAGCCACCCCCAGCTGGGAGGCGAGCCGTTCCAGACCCCCGAGCGCGGTGATCGCCCACGACGCCGGTCGCTCGCGGGGGCCACGGGGTACCTCCAGGACCAGCGCCCGGAGGTCCGCTCCCGCGAGCCGGCGGGAGGCGTCGTGCGCCAGCCAGAACGCCGCCTGATGGTAGGCGGGCGAGGTGCGCACGCGGGTCGGGTCCACCCGCAGCAGCGCGGCGACCCGAGCGGCCAGCGCCTGCCGCTGGGCTCGCGGCTCAGACGCGAACACCTCCAGGTGGGCCACCGACTGGGCTGGGGCACGCTGTGCCCGGGCGGCGGCGGCCAGCAGCCGGTCCCCCTCCCAGGCCCTGGTGCTGGTGACGACGGCCAGCGGTTCCGTGCGCCCCGCCCGCCCGTCGGGATCGGGCCAGCGGACCCGGTCCGCAAGCTGTTCCAGCGGGTCCAGCACCGCCAGCGGGTCGGCCCCAGCCAGGCGCTGCAGCAGCTGCGCGATCCCGGCGGCACCACCGCAGAGCACGGCGCCCCCGCCCCGCCGACGGCGCAGGCGGGCGCGGCCCGCGCGGTCGGTCCGCACCACCAGGTCGGCCCGGCCGGCGCCGCGCTCCCCCGCCAGCAGCCCCAGCGAACCGGCCCGGATCCGGTCGCTCCCGAGCTGGAGTCGGGCCACCAGGTTGGCCGCGGCGCAGACGACCGCGGCGGGAGCGCGGTCGTCGAGCACCACCCGGGGCGGCGGCTGCGCCCGCCCGGGAAGCAGGCTCTCCAGCTCGCGGGGCCGGTCGGGGCGCCGCTCCCGTCCGGGGTCGAGCGGGCCGATGGGCCGCCAACCACTTCCGTCGGCACGCGCCCCCCATGCGAGGACGCGCCGCGACGCCACCGCAAAGGCGGTGGCGTCATCCCACGGGTCGCCGGAGCCCCCTGCCAGGACGCGCAGCAGCAGGGTGACCGCGGCCGGCTCTCCGCCGAGTCGCCAGAGCGCAATGGGTGACGCCAGCCCGAACCCCCAGGCCGCAAGGCGGGGCGGCCAGCTCACCGTGGGGACCCGGGCGAGTCCGGGGAGATCGGGACGGTCGGCCCCGATCCACACCGTCGGCCGCGTGGGGCAGACGGGCGGCCGGAGCGCCAACGATACCGGGAGCCGGTCGGTGACCGCCGCCGGCGCCGCGATGCGCGCGGCCAGATCGAGCGCTCCCCGCAGCTCGCGGGCGCCGCCCCGCCGGTCCAGCACGATCGTGGTGGCGAGCCCGGGAGCGGGGTGGCGGCTCCCCCCCAGCGCCGGGCAGACCGCCCCCCAGGGCGCTGCCGAGCCGGTCAGGGGGCGGGGATGCCGTCCGCCCCCATCGGCGAGACCTCCACCCCGTCACGCCGAGTGAGGTCCGGTGCCGGGACCAGCTGGTCGGCCTCGATCCACCCCTCGGTGCCCCCGGCCCCGACCCGAACCCAGTGGCCCCGCTGCTCCAGGGCGATCAGCGGGGTGGCCGGGAGCACCGCCATCCCCCGCGCCGCGGCGGAGTCGGGGGCCTCGTGGAGGGCGTAGGCGGTGCCCGCCCAGCTCTGCACCAGCGTGCAGGGCCCCGGGGGAATCGCCCGGAAGCGGTAGATGGTGTGGGAGTCGGTCTCGCCGCGGGCGAGGATGCGCACCAGGTTGACCCCGCGGCGGCTGGCACTCCGCGGCCCTGTGGCCGTGATCGTGACCCGGGTCCCCCGCTCGGCGGTCTCACAGTGGATCCGGACCAGGTTGCGGGGCTTGGGCACCGGTCGCCAGCCCCCGATCAATCCGTTGGCGAGGGTCTGGGCCACCTCCGCGGTCCGGTCGTCCAGCTGGCGGAAGCTGAACGGCGGCAGTGCGGTGACCTGCTCCGCCACCGTGAACACCTCGCGGGCCGGGGTGAACACCGTGAGCTCCCAGGTCTCGGTGCGACGCCGACCGAGGTAGAGCACGCCCTGGATTCTACGAGCGGCGGCGGTGCCGGCCCAGGCAGCACCCCCCCGTGGGACGGCATCGGGGTCGCCCGCTCCGAGATCCGCGCCCGCCCCCGCACGCCCGCGGGCGCGGGGAGGCACCAGCGCGCCCCGTCCCCCGGGCCGGCCCCGGCCGGGGGGAACGAACAGGTGGCCGGACCGCCACCGGGGCCGCGTGCGGGCGCGACGGCGCCGGGGCGAGGCCGCCCCGACCGACGGCGGCACGGGGACCTCAGCCGACCCGGGGGCGCAGCGGGTGAGCGGGCCAGCCCGGGGGGTGCCGGGAGCGCCGATCAGGTCAAGAGGGGACGCCGCTGCGCTGCCAGCGCCTCGATCCGCCGCAAGAGGGGATCGGCGCCCGGCCAGAGGGGGACCTCGAGCAGCCCCGTGTGGCGGGCGATCCTCCCGCCCCAGCGGGTCTTGAACACCGCGTAGCCGTGGTGGGGATCGGCGGGGTCGAAGCGGCGCGGCATCCCCCACATGTCGTAGACGGTGCAGCCACGCGCGATCCCCCAGCGCATCACGGCGAGGTGGAGCGGGTACCCGGGGCGGGACCCGCCCCCGATCCCGCGGGTCCCCCCGAAGAGGTAGCAGCAGCGGGGACCGAAGGCGAGAGCGATCGCCCCCGCCACCGGCTGGTCGTCGAGGCGCGCGAGGAAGACCGCCGCGCCCAGGGCCGCCACCAGCTCCCGCAGGTAGGCGCGGGGGCGACCGACATACCCCTGCCGGCCCACCGTCTCGGCATACAGGGGGAAGAAGGCATCGACGGCCTCGGGGTCGTGGCGCCGCTCCACCACCACCCCGGATCGCTCCGCGAGGCGCACGTTGCGGCGCGTGCCGGCGGGCAGCCGCGCCCACAGCGCCGCCTCGCCGCCGGCGAGATCGACCAGCCAGGTGTGGCGGTGCTGGACGTCGAACCCGAGCGGGAGCAGCCGGCAGCGGGCCAGGAGCGCGGCCGTCTCGGGCCGGCCGACCGGCCACTCGGGGTCGCAGCTGAACCGGACCACCCGCTCCCGGCGCAGCTGGCGGGCGGCGCCCGACAGGATCCGGACCGCGGCCTCCCCGTCGCCGCCGTCCGCCAGCGCCGGGCCGCGCGGCGCGTACGCGTATCGCACCCCGCCCCCCAGCGAGCGGCTCAGCACCTGGCACACCCCGCGCCAGGCCGCCGGGCGGCCATCCTCGTCGGCTGCCCCCACGAGACGGAGGACGCGCCAGCCCTGGCCCTGCTTCAATTCCCCCCACCCCCACGCCTGGAGGACGTTACCCCCGGCGCGGTCGCGCACGAAGCAGTCCCAGGCGGCGCGGTCGGTGCCGGTCGCGGGCCGCACCGCCACCGGACCGGGTTCCGCCCTCAGCGCGGCTCGTCCCCGGCGCCGGATGCGGCCGGCGCCGCGACCGGGATCCGGCTCACCGCCACCAGCGTGTACAGGACGGCGAGGATCACGAGCTCGACGACCACCCCGCCGCCGCCGCCGACCAGAGCCCCGATCACGGCGACCCCCAGCCCCAGAGCCGCGACTCGGCGGCCCCCCGCCTGCGCCTGCGACATCCCCCAGCCACCGATCACCAGCAGGAGGTCCGCGACCGTTTGGATGAGGAGCGCGGCGGTGCTGGACGCGGTGCCGGTGCTGAGCAGCGAGACGCGACCGTTCGCTCCCATCAGGACGGCGAATCCGACGATGAGGACCAGCAGCCCGATCCCGGCCAGGAGGGCGAGCACCAGCCCCAGGGCGGGCCCGCTCACCGCCACGCGGGAGCGAGCCCACCGCGCCGGGGGAGGGTCGGCGAGCCGGTCGAGCAGGCGGATGACGGGCGCTCCCTGGCTGGGCGGGGTCCCCATGCTACGGAGTCGTCCGCTGCCGGGATCCCGGCAGCCGTCCCCTGCTCGGAGGCACCGGACCGAGCCGCCTGCGGCTGGCTCGCCGGGCGCGGCCCCCGCCACCGAGCCGGGATGCCTGGCGCGGGGCGGGCCGATGGGGGTGGGGAGCGGGCTCCGGCGCCCGGCCGGCCGATGCAGACGAGAACCTGCCGGAAGAGCCGCGCGACCCGCGGCGATCGGTCGGCTCGCGGCTCAGACCCCCACCGGGTGCCAGATGGTCTTCAGCTCGAGGGACGCCAGGGCGAGATGGTGGCCGGGGACCGGGGTGGAGGGGGAGGGCAGCACCCGGGTGACGCCGTCCGCGGCTCGACGCTCCAGCTCGGCGCGCTGCTCCGGGGTGCACCCCACCGGGTCCAGGGCGTCAACGTCCCGGTGGGACCCCAGCGGGGCCAGCAGCTCGGACCGCAGCCCCGAGAGAACCGCCGCGGCGCCGGCGGGCACGTCCCCGGTGGCGAGCAGCTCGGCGGCCAGCAGACCGGCGAGCGGCGCGGTCTCGGCGACCAGGGCGACCACGGTGTTGCCCCCGCACAGGGCGGCTGCCATGTGCGTCAGCAGGGGCAGCAGCGGGGGGCGTTCCGGTGCCACCAGCGCCACCACCCCGACCGGCTCCGGGACCGTGAAGGTGAAGTAGGGCCCCGCCACCTGGTTGACCGACCCCCCCAGCTGGGACAGCTTGTCGGCACAGCCCGCGTAGTAGACGAGGACGTCGACGCAGGCGTCGACCTCGCGCCCGGCGGCGCGGCCGCCTCCCCCAACCCGCACGAACTCCCGGCGCCGGGCCTCCAGCATCTCGGCGACGCGATAGAGCACCTGGCCACGGTTGTAGGCGGTGCGCGAGGACCAACCGGGCAGCGCGGAGCGAGCCGCGCGGACGGCATCGCGGACGTCCTTGCGCGAGGCGCGCGGGACGTTGACCCGGCCCACCGGGTAGACCCGATCCGACTCCGAGCGGCAGAAGGCGCCCTGGATGTACAGCTTGGGGGTCTTGGCGACCGTCGGGGCCGTCATCGGAGCGCCACGTAGGCGGCCAACCCCTGGGGGCCCCCCTCGCGCCCGAAGCCGGACTCGCGGAACCCGCCGAAGGGGGCGGCGGGGTCGAAGCGGTTGTAGGTGTTGGCCCAGACCACGCCGGCGCGCATCCGCTGGGCCATCCAGAGGATGCGCTGGCCGGTGGTGGTCCACACCCCCGCAGAGAGCCCGTAGCGGGTGTTGTTGGCACGCTCGACCGCCTCCGCGGGGGTGCGAAACGTCATCACCGCCAGCACCGGGCCGAAGATCTCCTCGCGCGCGATCCGGTGCGCCGGCGCCACCTCGGTGAAGAGGCTGGGCCGGAACCAGTAGCCGCGGGTGGGGAGCTCGCAGGCCGGTTGGAAGAGCTGGGCCCCCTGGGCCACGCCGCTGTCGACCAGCGCCTGGATCCGCTCCAGCTGCTCGCGTGAGTTGATCGCGCCGACATCGGTGTTCTTGTCCAGCGGATTGCCCACCCGAAGCCGGCCGACCCGGGCGCGCAGCCGGCGCAGGAACGGCTCGGCGATGGACTCCTGGAGCAGGAGCCGGCTGCCGGCGCAGCACACATGGCCCTGGTTGAAGTAGATGCCCGTGACCACCCCCTCCACCGCCTGGTCCAGGGGCGCATCGTCGAAGACCACGTGGGCCGCCTTGCCGCCCAGTTCCAGCGTGAGCCGTGTGCCGCGGCCGGCGAGCGTCCGCTGGATCTCCTTGCCGACCGCGGTCGACCCGGTGAAGGCCACCTTGTCGATGTCCGGATGGCGCACCAGCGCGCGGCCCGCCGGCGGCCCGCCGGTGAGGATGTTGACCACCCCACCGGGGAGCTCCGCCTGCTGGCAGATCTCGGCGAAGAGCATGGCGGTGAGCGGGGTTGTCTCGGCCGGCTTGAGCACCACCGTATTGCCGGTCGCGAGGGCGGGCGCCACCTTCCAGGCCAGCATCAGCAGAGGGAAGTTCCAGGGGATCACCTGGGCGCACACCCCGAGGGGACGGGCCCGGGCGCCCGCGAAGGCGAGCGGGAGCTTGTCGGCCCAGCCCGCGTGGTAGAAGAGGTGCTGCGCGGCCAGCGGGATGTCGACATCGCGGGCCTCCCGGATCGGCTTGCCGCCGTCGAGGCTCTCCACCACGGCGAGCTCGCGAGACCGTTCCTGGACCAGCCGCGCCAGCCGGAATAGGTAGCGCGCGCGGCGGGCGCCGGGAAGCCGCGACCAGCTCGAGAACGCCCGCCGTGCCGCCCGGACGGCGCGGTCGACGTCGGCGGCGTCGGCCTCGGCCACCTCCGCCAGCGGCTCCTCGGTGGCGGGGTTGAGGGTGGGGTGGTGGACCCCGGCGGCGGGCGGCTCGAAGCCGCCTCCGATGAAGAGCGGGTAGCGATCGCGCAGCCGGATGTGGTCGGTTGCCTCGGGCGCCGCGGCGTAGGCGAAGCCCGAGGCGGTGGCCGCGGCCGGAGCCGCGACCGGACTCTCAGCCCTGGCTGAAGTCGTCGCCGGACTGGTAGGCACCGCTTCGCTCCTTGGCGATCTGCATCAGCACGTCGTTCAACAGCGCCGACGCGCCCAGCCGCAGGCGCTCGGGGGTGAGCCACTCATCGCCCAGGGTCTCGTTGACGGCCACCAGGTAGCCGACCGCCTGGCGGGCGGTGCGGATCCCGCCCGCGGCCTTGAACCCGACCGCGCGCCCGGTCGCGAAGGCGTACTCACGGATCGCCTCCAGCATCACGGTCGCGACCGCGAGCGTGGCTGCCGGGTGGATCTTGCCGGTGGAGGTCTTGATGAAGTCGGCCCCGGCCTCCATCGCCAGCCAGCTGGCGCGCCGGACCTGGTCATACCCCCCGAGCTCGCCCGTCTCCAGGATCACCTTGAGGTGCCGGACGCCGATCGCGGCCCGCACCCGTTCGATCTCCTCCCGCACCGCGGGATACCGACCCGCCAGAAAGGCGCCGCGATCCATCACCATGTCGATCTCGTCGGCGACCCGAGCCGCCTCCGCCGCCTCCGCGACCTTGATGTCAAGGGGCACCTGGCCGCTCGGGAAGCCGGTCGCCACCGCCGCGACCCGGACCGGGCTGCCGTGGAGTCGGGTGGCGGCCTCGGCCGCCTGCGCCGGGTACACGCACACGGCCGCGACCGAGGGGATGCGGGGGTCGCCAGGGTCGGGGCGCAGCGCCTTGGCGCAGAGGGTGGCGATCCGGCCGGGGGTGTCCGACCCCTCCAGTGAGGTGAGATCGGTGCAGCGGATGGCGAGGTCGAGAGCCCAGAGCTTGGCGTCCCGCTTGATCGAGCGGCTCGCGAACAGCCGGGCGCGAGCCTCCACCTCCACGGCGTCCACCGACAGGAGCGCCGCCGGAGCGAGCGAGCGGGCGAGCGCAGCGGCCATGGGCGGATTATCACCCCGGCCGCGACCGGGTGGGGACGGACGGCGCGGCCGGGCTCAGCCGGGCGGGCGGGGACGTGGTCCCGGCCGGGAGACGCACACGGCGGCGGCGGCAAGACCCCGGTGGAGCGGGCCCGCTCCGGTCTGACCCGCCAGCCAGCCGGCCAGCCAGCCGGCGGCGAAGGCGTCGCCGGCGCCGGTCGTGTCCACCACCGTCGTGGGCAGAGCCGGCTCGCGATGGAGTCCGCCGGCCCCGACCCACAGGGCGCCCTCCGGACCCAGGGTGAGGACCACCTCCCGGTGGTCGTGAGCCAGTTCGGTGGCGATCGCCCCGGGCTCATCCCGTCCGGTCAATAGGCGCCCCTCCTCCCAGTTGGGAAGGAGCGCGTCGGCACCCCGGACCCAGCCGCGAAAGGCGGCCGTGCCCGCCCGCCGGAGCGGCTCCCGCGAGCTGGGATCGACCGAGATCGACATCCCGGCCGCGCGGGCGAGCACCAGCGAGGCGAGCCCCGCCGGACGGGTGGCAGGGTCGCAGAGCACGTAGCCGCAGAGGTGGAGGTGGCGTCCCGGGCGGAAGACGTCGGCCGGCAGGTGCTCGGGCCGGAGGCGGTGCGCGGCCGCTCGGCTGGTGACCAGGCTGCGGCGCCCGTCGGGACCGACCAGGGCCACCACCACCCCGGTGGCGGCACCGGGAAGGATCGCCAGCCGCGTCCGCACGCCCACCCCGACCAGCTCCTCCGCCTGGATCCGGCCGAGCCGGTCGTCCCCGACCACGGCCACCAGGGTGGTCTCGACCCCCAGGGTGGCAAGCCAGCTGGCGACGTTGCCGGCCGACCCTCCCGGCTGGAGCGTGATCGCGGCCGGGGTGTCGCTGTCCTCGGCGAGCGCCTGCTCCAGCCGCACCGCGACGTCGGCGAGGACGTCGCCCACCACCACGACGCGGCTCACGCCGACCCGGCGACCGCGATCGCGGCTGCGAGGCGAGCGTTGGCGAGGACCAGCCGGCGGTTCACCTCGACGCTGGCGCCATCGGTCGCCCGCTCCAGCTCGGCCAGCAGGAAGGGGGTCGCGGCCTTGCCCCGGATCCCCTGTCGCGCCATCCGCCGCAGCGCCCCCGCCAACGCGGCGGCGTGGATGGCGGGATCGAGCTGGTCGGCGGGGTCGACCGGGTTGGCGATCAGAACCCCGCCCGGATCGGGGCGGACGACCCGGTGCGCGCGCCAGAGGGCGACCGCCTGGGCGGGGCTGGCCACCGACCACTCGAGCTCCTGGCCCCCGTCCCTGACCAGAAAGCCGGCGAGCGTTCGCGTGCCGTAGCCGATCACCGGGACCCCCAGCGTCTCCAGGCGCTCCAAGGTGGCGGGCACGTCGAGCACCGACTTCACCCCGGAGGCCACCACCAGCACCGGATAGCGGCGCAGCGCCCCGAGGTCCGCCGAGACGTCCCCGCTGTGAGCCGCGCCCCGGTGCACGCCGCCGATCCCGCCGGTCGCCATGATCTCGATCCCCGCCCGAGCTGCCACCGCCAGGGTCGCCGAGACGGTGGCGGCCCCGTCGCCGCCGCCGGCGGCGGCGGGGGCGAGGTCGCGGTCGGCGAGCTTGGCGACCGAGCCGGCGTTGGCCAGCTGGGAGAGCTCGGCGTCGGTGAGCCCCACCCGCACCACCCCGCCCACCATCCCGACCGTGGCCGGCACGGCCCCCGCCGCCCGGACCGCCGCCTCGAGCGCGCGGCCCACGGCCAAGTTGAGGGGGCGGGGCAGCCCGTGCGCCACGATCGCCGTCTCGAGGGCGACCACCGGCCGCCCCGCCGCCAGCGCCCCGGCCACCTCGGGGTGGAGCCGCGGCTCGCCGTCGGCTGCGCGAGGCTGGGCGGCCGCCACCCGCCTACCATACCGGCATGCCTCGCCGGCGCGGCACCGCGGGAACGGGCGCAGGGGCGCGCCGGTCGTGAGCGAGCGGGTCGACTGGGAGGCGCTGCGGGCCGCCGCCACCCGCGCGGCCGGGTGCGCGTACGCCCCCTACTCCGGCCTGCGGGTCGGCGCCGCCGGCCTCACCGACGACGGCCGCACGCTCACCGGATGCAACGTCGAGAACGCCTCCTACGGCCTCACCCTGTGCGCCGAGTGCGGGCTGGTGTCGGCCTTGCGGGCCGCCGGGGCCGCGCGCCTGATCGCGGTCTGCGTGGTGGCCGGCGACGGCGAGCCGCTCACGCCCTGCGGCCGGTGCCGCCAGCTTCTCAGCGAACACGGCGGCGCCGGCCTGGCGGTGGACGCCGGCCGGGGCGCGGCGCCGGTGCCGATCGAGCGGCTGCTGCCGGCAGCCTTCGACGCCGATCTCCTGGCGCAACGTCGCCAGCCATGAGCCTGGGCGCGGAGCACGGGCGCGGTCCCGAGGCCGCGGTCGAGCTGATCCGCCACAAGCGCGACGGCGGGGAGCTCGAACCGGCGGCGGTCGAGGGGCTGCTCAGCGCCTACCTGGCGGGCGGCGTCGGCGAGGAGCAGATGGCGGCCCTGCTGATGGCGATCGTCTGGCGCGGCATGACCCCGGCCGAGCTGACCGCCTGGACCGGGGCGATGGTCCGGTCGGGCGGGCGGCTCGACCTCTCTCACCTCGACCGCCCGACCGTGGACAAGCATTCGACCGGGGGGGTCGGGGACAAGGTCTCGCTGGTGCTGGCACCCTTGGTCGCGGCCTGCGGCGCGGCGGTTCCCCAGCTCTCCGGACGCGGTCTGGGCCACACCGGGGGCACCCTGGACAAGCTGGAGAGCATCGTCGGGTGGCGTGCCGAGCTCGACTCCCGCGAGATCCTGCGGCTGCTGGACGAGGTCGGCTGCGTCATCTGCGCGGCGGGGGCGGAGCTGGCCCCCGCCGACCGCCGCCTCTACGCCCTGCGGGACATCACCGGGACGGTGGAGTCGATCCCCCTCATCGCCAGCTCGATCATGGCTAAGAAGCTGGCCGAGGGAACGTCGGCGCTGCTCCTCGACGTCAAGGTCGGCCGGGGAGCGTTCATGGAGGACCTCCCGCACGCGCGCACGCTCGCCCAGACGATGATCGGCCTGGGGGACGCCTCCGGGGTGCGCACGGCGGCGCTGCTCACCGCCATGGACACCCCGCTGGGCCGCGCCGTGGGCAACGCGATTGAGGTGCAGGAGGCGCTCGAGCTGCTGGCCGGTGGCGGCCCGGATGACCTGCGCCAGCTGATCCTCACCGAGGCCGGGCAGATGCTCGAGCTGGTGGGTATCCGCGCCGACCCGGCCGCGGCGCTTGACGACGGCCGCGCGCTCGCCACCTTTCGACAGATGGTGCGGGCCCAGGGCGGCGATCCCGACGCGGCGCTGCCGGTGGGGACGACCCTGGCAACCGTGAGGGCCGAGCGGGACGGCTGGGTGACGCGCCTGGACGCCCGCGCCGTCGGGGTCGCCGCCTGGCGGCTGGGTGCCGGCCGCGCCCGCGCCGGCGAGCCCGTCTCGGCGGTGGCGGGCGTGTGGTGCCGAACCCGCCCGGGCGAGCCGGTGGGTCGGGGTGAGCCGGTGGTGGAGCTGGTCGGCGACGACCCCGGGCGGGTCCCCGCGGCGCTGGCGGCGCTGCGGGACGCCATCTCGATCGCGGCGGTGGCGGGCGGCCCGCCCGCGCCCTTGGTGCTGGAGCGGGTGGGCCGGTGAGGGCCCACCCGACTACCCCGCCAGCCGCCCGATCAGGTCGGCGAGCAGGCGTCCCACCCGGGCGGCGGAGGCGGCGGCGACCCGCAGCACGTCGTCGCCGTCCAGCCGCCCCGGCGCCAGCCCGGCCGCCGGGTTGGTGACCAGCGCTAGGCCGAGCACCCGGGCGCCCAGGTGGTGGGCGGCGATCGCCTCCAGGACGGTGGACATGCCCACCACGTCCGCCCCCAGCCGGCGCAGCATCCGCACCTCCGCCGGCGTCTCGTACTGGGGGCCGGCCAGTCCCGCGTACACCCCCTCGACCAGGCCCGGGTCGAGATCCCGCGCGATCGCGCGCAGTCCCGGGTCGTAGAGGCCGGTGACATCGAGGAAGCGCCCCGGGTGGGGCTCAGGGGGCACCGCCCCGGTGAGGGGCGAGCGGCCGGTGAGGTTCAGCTGGTCGGCGATCAGCACCGGGCGGCCCACCGCGAGCTCTGGGCGCAGGGCCCCGGCGGCGTTGGTGAGGAGCACCGTCCGCGCCCCCGCCAGCACCGCCGTGCGCACCGCGTGGACCACCGCCGCGGGCGAGTGCCCCTCATAGAGGTGGAGCCGCCCGGACAGCACCAGCACCTGGTGGGTGCCGGTGACCACGGCCCGGAGCGCGCCCCGGTGCCCGGGCGCGGTGGGCACGGGGAACCCCGGCAGGTCGGTCGCCGCGAGCTCGGAGCTCACCCGCCCCAGCTCCGCCTCGGCGCCGGCCCAGCCTGAGCCCAGCACCACCGCCACGTCGGGAGCGTGGCCGAGCCTGCGGCGCAGCGCCGTCGCCGCCGCCGCCGCGACGGCGTAGGGGTCCGGGGCCGGCGGGATGCGCTCGGGCGCGGGGGGGCGCCGGGCGCGCAGCGGCCGCCCGCCGCGGTCACTCACGCTGGTACGGCTGGCCGTCGGCGGCCGGGGGGCGCACCCGCCCCACCAGCCCGGCCACCGCGAGGATGACGGCGACGTAGGGTGCCATCAGCAGAAACGGTGACGCGATCGGGACGTTGAGCACCGCGAGATTGCTCTGCAGGGAGTCGGCGAAGCCGAAGAGCAGGCACGCCGAGGCGGCCCACAGGGGGCTCCAGCGCCCGAAGATCATCGCGGCCAGCGCCACGAATCCAAGCCCGGCCGACATGTCGCTGGTGAACTCTCCGGTGGACCCGATCGAGAGGGCGGCGCCTCCCAGCCCGCCGATCGCGCCCCCGAGGATGACGTTGCGGTAGCGAATGGCCAGCACCGAGATCCCGACCGTGTCGGCGGCCTGCGGGTGCTCGCCGACCGCGCGCACCCGCAGGCCCCAACGGCTGTGGAAGAGCGCGACCTGGATCAGCGCGAGCAGCGCCAGCGCCAGGTACAAGAAGACGTTCTGGTCGAAGACGATCGGTCCCAGCAAGGGGATCCTGTCCAGCACGGGGACGGCGATGTTGCCGAACACCTGGGGGCTGTTGAGGGTCGCCTGGTTGGGGGTCAGGACCTGCAGGTCGAGGAAGCTCGTGATCCCGGTGGCGAACGTGACGATGACGATTCCGACGATGATCTGGTCCGCCTGGTAGCGCAGGCAGAGCACGCCCAGCAGACCGCCCAGGGCGGCCCCGCCGGCAGCCCCGGCCAGCATTCCCAGCCAGAGGTCACCGGTGAGCGAGCCGATCATGGCACCCAGGAAGGCGCCCGCCAGGAACTGGCCCTCGATGGCGATGTTGATGACCCCCGACCGCTCGCACATCACCCCCGAGAGTGCGCCGAAGATCAGCGGAACCGAGTCGATCAGGGTGGAGGCGAGCAGGCCCTCGAAGCTCACCTCGGTGCCGCGCGCGGCCCAGATCACAAAGCCGAGCGTGAAGGCGGCCAGGCCGAGCGCGAGCAGAGCGTAGGTCCCGCGCCTGCCGCCGCGGCCCAAGATGGCCGATCCGGCCGCGACGCTGATCCCGGCCAGCACCCAGCAGGTGAGCCCAACCGGCAGCACCAGGGGCGGCACCGTGGCCGCGGGCGGGGAGTTCAGGTTCAAGGTGGCGGTGACGGCGCCACCCACATGGGCAGCGAAGGCGAACGCGGTCAGCCCGCCCAGGGCGACGGTGAAGACCCCGAGCCAGGCGTGGCGCCGCTGCGCCCGCGCCGCCGCGCCCGCTGCCGCCCAGGCGACCGCACTCATCCGCCCCACCCCTGGGAGAACAGCCGAAACCCCGTGCCGGTGGTGCGGATGCGGTAGATCGCGCGGACCAGGGCGGGGGCGGCGATGAAGAAGACGATCACCGCCTCGATCACCTGGACCAGCTCCAGCGGCACCGTGGTGGCCGCCTGCATCTGCAGCCCCCCCGCCTGGAAGGCACCGAAGAGCAGGGCCGCCAGCACCACCCCGCCGGGGCGCGCGCGCCCGAGCAGCGCGACGGTGATGGCGGTGAAGCCGACCTCGCCGCCGTAGCTGGGGACCAGCTGGGGGTCGACGCCGAGGACCTGGATGGCGCCGGCCAGGCCCGCGAGGGCGCCCGCCAGCACCATCACCAGCACCACCATGCGGCGCACGTCAACGCCCGCGGCACGGGCTGCGTCCTGGCTCGCCCCGACCATCCGGAAGCGGAACCCCAAGGTGCTCCGGCGCAGCAGCCAGGCCACTGCCCAGGCGGCCGCCAGGGCCACCAGGATGCCGCCGTTGACGCGCAGGGAGGCGCCCGCCAGGTGGGGGAGCAGGGCCGATCGAGCGGGCGCGCGCGAGATCGAGTTGACCTGCTGCGAGCCGAGGAAGAATGGCAGCGAGAGCACGTACACGAGGAGGTTGAGGGCGACGTAGTTGAGCATGATGGTCACGATCACCTCGTGCGCCCCGGTGCGGGCCCGCAGCACCCCGGGGATCCACCCCGCCACCGCTCCCCCGGCGCCGCCGGCGAGCAGCGCCAGCGGCATGTGCACCGCCAGCGGAAGCCCGGGCAGGGAGATCCCCACCCAGCTGGCGACGATGGCACCCGCGATCAGCTGACTCTGGGCGCCGATGTTGAAGAGGCCGGCCCGAAACGCGAGCGAAACCGACAGACCCCCCAGCAGCAGCGGCGCGGTCGCCACCAGGGTCTCCGAGAGGGGGGAGAACGCGCTGGCGAAGGCGCCCGGGGTCCGGACCGCGAGCAGGTGCCCGTAGGCGGCGGGGTCGCCGACCGATCCGGTGAAGAGCGCGGCGTAGGCGGTCTCCACCAGCACCCAGGAGGTCGTCAGCGCGCGCCCGGGGTCGGAGAGGAGATTCCCCCAGGCGCTCAGCGTCTGAGGCGTCGTCACCACCATGATCACAGCGCCCACGACCAGCGCCGACCAGATGGCGAGGACCGTCACCACCAGCGTGCTGGAGCGCTCCGCGGCGCGGGCCAGCCGGACCGGCCAGGCGGGGGCGGGGGGTGCCGGGAGGAGTTCGGGGGCGCCGTCGGCGCCGGTCACGAGGATGCCCCGGTGACCGGTCGCGGCTCCGACCGGCTCCCGGTGATGCCCGCCATCAGCAGCCCGATCGTCTCCCGCGGCGTCGCCGGGTCGACCAGGCCGGTGAGCCGGCCCCGATAGATCACAGCGATCCGGTCCGCCAGCGCCAGCACCTCGTCGAGCTCAGTCGAGACCAGCAGCACGGCGGTGCCCCGGTCGCGCTCCTCGACCAGGCGGCGATGCACGGTCTCGGTGGAGCCGACGTCGAGGCCGCGGGTGGGCTGGGCCGCGATCAGCAGGCGCAGCGGACGGGAGAACTCGCGGGCCAGCACCACCTTCTGCTGGTTGCCGCCGGACAGGGTCGACACCGGCGCCTCCACCGAGGCGGTGCGGATGTCGAACTCCTGGACTCGGGCCAGGGCGTTGCGACGCACCGCCCGCGGATCGAACTGCAGGCCGCGGCGGAACGGCGGTCGGTCGAAGAGGTCGAGGACCAGGTTCTCGGCGACGGAGAAGCTGAGCACCAGGCCCTCGCGCTGACGGTCCTCGGGAATGTAGCCCACCCCGGCGCGTGCGACCCGGCGGGGAGAGGCATGGGTCAGGTCCACATCGTCGACCCTGACCCGGCCCGTGAGCGTGGGCGTCAGCCCATAGAGGGCGCGCACGAGCTCGGTCTGGCCGTTGCCCTGCACCCCGGCGACCCCCAGGATCTCCCCGCCCCGGACCTGGAGCGAGAGCCCCTCCACGGCGATCCCGCCGCGGCCATCCGCCACCGTGAGCTGCTCGACGTCGAGCACCGCCGCGGTCGGCTGGGCCGCCCGCTTGGCCACCCGGAACTCCACCCGGCGACCCACCATCAGCGTGGCCAGCTCGGCCTCACTGGTCGCGGCCGGGGCGGTGCGCCCCACCACTCGACCCTGGCGCAGAACCGTGATCCGATCCGCGATCTCCATGACCTCGCCGAGCTTGTGCGTGATGAAGACGATGGAGCGGCCGTCGTGGGTCAGCGACCGCATCACCCGGAACAGGTCGGTGGTCTCCTGGGGGGTGAGGACGGCGGTGGGCTCGTCGAGAATCAGCAGCTGGGCGTCGCGAACCAGCGCCTTGACGATCTCCACCCGCTGCTGCACCCCGACCGGCAGACTCTCCACGATCGCGTCGGGGTCGACCGCCAGCCCGTAGGTCTGCGACTGCTGCCGGATCTCCGCCCGGGCCCGCCGCCGGTCAAGCAATCCCATGCGATGGACCGGCTCATCGCCGAGGGCGACGTTCTCCGCCACCGTGAAGACGGGCACCAGCATGAAGTGCTGGTGCACCATCCCGATCCGGGCCGCCAGCGCGTCCCGCGGGCTGGTGATGTGGAGCGGCCGGCCATCGGCCAAGATCTCGCCCTGATCCGCGCGATAGAGGCCGTAGCAGACGTTCATCAGGGTGGTCTTGCCCGCCCCGTTCTCGCCCAGCAGGGCATGCACCTCGCCGGGGGCGATCTCGAGGTCGACCGCGTCGCACGCGACCAGCGGGCCGAACCGCTTGGTAATCCGCCGCAGCTCGAGCCGCACCTCGACCCCCGTCCGGAGCGGGTCGCCCCCCCGGACCAGAACCTGTTCAGGACACGACGGGGGGCGGTCGCCCGGTGGCGGCCGCCCCCCGAGCGGGGCGCCGGGGCGCCCCGCCGGGTCAGGTCATCCGACCGGATACCGGTTGGGGTTGACCGAGATCGTCCCCTTGATGATCCCCTGCTGGAGCACCTTCAGCTCGCGCTGCACCGACCGGGGGATCCTCTTGGCGAAGTCGTGGAAGGGCGACAACCCCACCCCGTTGTTGGCGAGGGTGCCGTTGTAGTTGCCCCCCTTGAAGGTGCCGTGGGCGGCCGCGAGTACGGCCGCCTTGACCGAGGCGACGATCCCCTTGGTCACGCTGGTGATGAAGATGCCGCAGTACTGGGGCGCGGAGACGCAGCCGTCGGTGTCGACCCACTCCATGTAGTTGGGCCGGCCCGCGGCCTTGACCGCGGCCGCGGCCCCGAGTCCCACCGATCCCGCCACCGGGAAGATGATGTCGGCGCCGTCGTGCATCAGGGTGGTGGCGGCCAGCCGGCCGTCGGCCTGGCTGGTGAAGCTGCCGGTGAAGATCCCGGTGCCGTCCAGGGGGTTGGACTTCGACGGCGTCCAGCCCAGCACCTTGACGTGAGCGTGGCGATGGAGGTCGTAGTAGCGAACCCCGGCGACGAACCCTGTCATGTAGATCGTCACGGTGGGGATGTCGATGCCGCCGAAGGTTCCCACCACCCCCGACTTGGACATCGCGGCGGCGAGGTAGCCGCCGAGGAACGCGTCCTGGTCGGTCTGGTAGTGGATCCCGAGCAGGTTGGACATCCGCGGATAGGTGTAGTCGACGGTCGCGAAGCGCTGCTTGGAGTCGGCCTTGGCGGCATTCTGGGTGGCGGTCGCCATCAGGAAGCCGACGGTGACGATGATGCCGCAGTGCTGCCGCTCGAACGAGGTGATGTTGGGTACGTAGTCGCTCGCCGATGATGACTGCAGGTACTTGACGGTGATCGAGTGGTCGGCGGCGTGGGCCGCCAGCATCCCCTGCCAGGACGAGGCGTTGAAGGAGCGGTCGTCGATGCCACCGGTGTCGGTGACCATGCACCCGAGGAAGCCCGCGGCGCGTGCCTGGGCGCGGGCCAGCGCGACTCCCTGGGCGGGCCGGGCCGCACCGCAGGCGCTGGCCACCATCGCCAGGATCGCCGCCCCCACCGCCCAGCGCACACGCCCTCCAGGGCCGCGGCGCGGTCGTCGTGCCGGGTCGGGGCCGGACGTCTGTCGGACGAGTGATCGCCTCATAGAGATCCCTCCTACCTTGGCGCCGGAGCCACCCCGGCCGCCGTGCCTGACCGTCCCCGCCGCCCCGTCGCGGGCTCCGTCGCCGTCGGCGACCGCCGGCTCCGGCCCTCGGTCGGGGCCGCTCCGCCGGCCGCCGGGGCACTCGACGCCCCGTCATCCCACCGCCCCGGCCGAATGGTGCCGGGGAGTGTAGCAGCCCATCTTCCGCTCGGCCGGGACCGGCGCGAACCCCGCCGGGACCGGTCGCTCACGCCCGGTCCAGTCCCGGAATGATCTCGCGCCCGTAGGCCTCGAGGGTTTCCCGCTGGCGATCGTGCATCAGGTACAGGGCGAAGTGACTCACGCCCAGGGCGGCCAGCTCGCGGAGCCGGTCACGGTGGGCCGGGGCCGGGCCGAGGATGCAGAACCGGTCCACCTCCGGGTCGGGGACGAACAGGGCGGAGGGATGGCCGGGGCGCCCATGATGAGCGTAGTCGTAGCCGCGGCGATCCCGGATGTAGTCGGTGAGGGCTCGGGGCACCGCACGCCCCGGGTGACCCGCGGCGGTGACCCCACGGTGACGGGGCGTGGGCGGCGGGAGACGCTCGTCGCCACCACCTGCGGCGCGGTCCCTTTGCGCCGCGCCCACTCTCGCTGACCCGCAGGTGGGCATGGCCGCTCCCCCAGGGATGCGGAGCCGGGGCGTGGAGGGCAGCTGAGCGCTGGGCTACTTCGGGTGGTGTCCCGGGAGGGCAGCCAGGAGCCTTTCAGCCTGGGAGAGGCACCCGTGCCGGGCTGATCGGGCACCCGCTCACCGCCACGTGGATGAAGCGCTCGACCGGGGGCGGATTGTGAGCGGGAGCCGGTCCCGGGGGGTGGCGCTGAGCCGCCCGGTGCCGACCGCCACGCTCCCGATCGCTCCCGCCGCGCCGGGACGTGATGCTCGGCGGGGCGGCTCCCTGCTCCGCGCGCGGCCCAGCGCCGCGGCCTCGACCACGTCCACCAGGTGATGGGGACGGGCGATGGCGCACCATGGAACTGGGACCTGGCGGTCGAGTGCTGTTCTCTTGTGCGATCAGTGGGTGCCCGGTCCCGCAACCGCGAGCACGCGCTTCCGCGGCCCCGGGGGCCATCGCGAGGTCACCGATGCGGCGCGCAGCGGGCTCGCTGCCGGCGGGCCCCGGGCTGGGAGGCGATTGGGACGTGGCTCCCTGCTCAGACCGACGTCGCCCCGTCCCCTATCCCACCCCGCGTGGCGTGCACGCGGGGTGGGGGATCCCCGCCAGCGCTCCCCGCAGCGCGGCGGCGACGGCCGGCCACTCGTCGCGCAGGACGCTGTAGTAGACCGTGTCGCGCACGAATCCATCCGGGCAGCGCTGGTGCCGCCGCAGGACCCCCTCGCGGCGGGCGCCGAGTCGCGCGATGGCAGCCTGGGAGCGGAGGTTGCGCCCGTCGGTCTTGAGTGCCACCCGCTCCACCCCCACCGCGTCGAAGGCGTGGGCCAGCAGCAGCAGCTTGGCCTCGGTGTTGACCGCGGTCCGCCAGCGGTCGCGGGCCAGCCACGTCCATCCCACCTCGATGCGGCCGTGGGCCGGCTGCAGGTCAAGGTAGCTGGTGCTGCCCACGGCTCGCCCGCTGTCCCGCGCAACCACCGCGAAAGCCACCCGCTCCCCCCGCGATTCCTCCTCGCGCGCCTGCGTCACCAGCCGCTCGACCTCGGCCCGGGAGCGAGGCCGCAGCGCGGCCATGTACGCCCAGATCTCGTTGTCCTGGGCCGCCTCCAGCAGGTCGGCGGCATGCTCGGGACGAAGGGGCTCCAGCCACACGTGGGTGCCCGCGAGGCGCGCGGGCCGCACCCAGGCGAGGACCTCAGCGGCGGTCGGCATCGGAGCAGGGTACCCGGCCCGAGCACCGCCATGACCCGGTGGTCCGCTCCCGCTGCTCGCCTCGTGGGGCGCGACCGCCCGCCTGCGGTCTCGGGCCGGATCAGGCACCGCGGCGCGCTCGGCGCCGGCGAGCGCGGGGGACGTGGGGCCAGTTGGTGTACACGTCGCGGCCGAACGCGCGCACCCCCGCTTGCGCGGCGTCTCCCAGGTAGGCGAGGCCGAAGAGCTGCTCCACGCTGCGCAGCAGCCCGTAGTGGTTGTAGGGCCTGGCGCTGGTGGTTCCGGGCCGGATGAAGGGGGAGAGCAGCACCGCGCCCACCCGTCCCCCCCCGGGCCCGGTGATCCCGGGATCGCGCAGGTTGGGGTGGGAGGGGTCGGGGCCGCGCCGCGCGACCCGCTCGCCGCAGCAGGCCGCGGTCTGGGTGGCAGCGGCCTCGTCGAAGGTGATGATGATGAGCCCGTCGGCGCGGTAGGCGGGGGACGCCCGGATCACCGGAACCCACCGCCTGAGGAACCCGTCGACCTGGGGCAGACCGCCCGGCTGGCGGTTGGCGCAGAGGGGGCGGTCGTGCCCGTCCTGGCAGGTGTTCGGGCTGATGAACGAGAAGTTCGGGGTGGTCGCGACCCGGCGGAGGTTGCTGCCGAGCGGCCGGAGCGAGACGACGTGCGCGGCGCAGTAGCCGCGGTTCGCGATCACCTGCTGGAAGTACATGAAGGGGTCGTGCCGGGTCGCGTAGCCGTCGCTCGGGCTCGGCTGGATGGTCCGATCCACATCGCCGAGCCGGGGGGGGTGGCCGCAGCCAGGGCCAAAGGGCCCTGCGATCACGCCGTCGCGGGCGGGCAGGTTGCCCATGTCCTGCTGGTACGCCCGCCAGCTGAGGTTGGCCGCGGTCAGCTGGTTGCCGATGGTCGCGACCGAGTGGGGGAAGACGCAGCCGCGCCCCAGCAGCTGTCCGTCGGCCAGGAGCCGCCGCGGTCGCGGGGCCGCGGGCGTGGATGGGAAGCCAGTGTAGGTCACGCAATCGCTGCTGGTGGCCGGGTTGGGAGCCTGGCCGCTGATCTCGGCGATGTAGTTGGCCGCACTGTCGTGCCCGATCGCGTAGTACTGGGTCAGGAGCGCCCCCTGGGAGGGGAGGGTGCGGGCCAGGTAGGGGTCGGCCACGGGGTCCGCGAAGCTGGCGCCGTAGGCGGCGTTCTCCAGCTCGATCACCCACACGTGACGGATCGGAGGGAGCGCCGACCCGGAGGATCGACTAACCGCGGGGCCGGCGGCGGAGAGCAGAAGGCCCACCCCGGCAGCCACCCCCAGCTCCCGCCACCGGGACCGGGTGCGCCCGATTTCGGGGGCGATGGGGCTCCGCCCCCACCCGGCCAGCCGGTGCCGGCCGGAGCGCGATGCCGGCGGCGAGGGTCGAATCCGGCCGCGACGCCCGGGCAGCGTCCGGCTCGGCCCCACCGCAGCAGTCTAGCCTCGGGGATCCGCCTCCAGGGCGCGCGCGGGCACCCCGCCCCGCGGATGGGGAGCTCCTACCGCCCCCGGGGGACGGTAGGAGCCGTCACCGCCCGCGTCAATCGACCGGCACCGCCGGCAGGTAGCGGGGGACGAGCCGAACCGCCAGCTCGCGCTCGATCGCGGCGGCCAACCCCACCAGCCGCACCTCACTGAAGGCGGGGCCGAGCAGGCTAAGACCCACCGGCAGCCCGCAGCTCTCGCCCACCGGGAGGGTGATGGCGGGCGTCCCCGCGATCGCCGCGGCCTGGTAGCCGGAGCCGCCGTCGGCGTCGCCGTTGACGAGGTCGGTGACCGGGGCCGGCCCCATGGTGGGAACCACCAGCGCCGCCACGTCATGGTCCCGCAGGGCCTGATCGATGCCGTCGCGGCGGGCGCGTCGCCAGCCGCGGGACCGGGCCCTGCGGTAGGCGGGCGAATCGAGCCCGGTGGTGGCCGCGGCCTGGACCAGCAGCTCCTGTCCGAACCACGACAGCTCCTGCTCACGGTGCCCGGAATTGAATGCGATCAGCTCCTCCAGCGTCCGCGGACAGGCGTCGCGCGGGCCCGGGCGGGCGCGCAGATAGGCCTCGACCCCGTGCTTGAACTCGTGCAGCAGCACCGTCAGCTCGTCGGGGCTGTCGCGGAGGTCAGCGGCGGTGGGGATGTCGGCCGGGTCGACCAGGACCACGCCAGCTCCTCGCAGGGCGTCCAGCGCATCCTCGACCAGGCGGTCGGCACGCTGGCTGTACCCGAAGTGGACCGCCCGGGCCACTCCGAGTCGCAGGCCCCGGAGCGACGGGGGCTGGAGTGCCGCGGCGGCGCTGGCGACCGGCCCGGCCCCCCGCCGGTGGGTCGCCCGGTCCTCCGGGTCGCGTCCCGCCAGGACGTCCAGCAGGAGGGCCGCGTCGAGCACGCTGCGCGCCATCGGACCGACGGTGTCCTGGCTCGTCGCGATCGGCACCACCCCGCTCCGGCTGACGCGACCGACCGTGGGCTTGATCCCCACCACGCCGCAGAAGGCGGCCGGGCAGAGGATCGAGCCGTCGGTCTCGGTGCCGACCGCCAGCGGAGCCAGCCCGGCTGCCACCGCGGCGCCCGAGCCCGAGCTGGATCCGCCGGGGCTGCGGTCGAGGACGTGGGGATTGCGGGTCTGGCCGCCGACAGCGCTCCATCCGCTGGCGCTGTGCGGAGAGCGGAAGTTGGCCCATTCGGAGAGGTTGGTCTTCCCGAGCACGATGAGGCCGGCCTCCCGGAGGCGGCGCACCGCGCTCGCGTCCCGAGCCGGTCGGGTGGCGCATAGGGCCAGCGAGCCGCAGCTGGTGCCCGCACCCCGGTCCGTGTCACAGTTGTCCTTCACCAGGATCGGGACGCCGTGGAGCGGGCCCCGGACCTGGCCGCGGTCGCGTTCGGCGTCCCGCTCGGCGGCGACGGCCTCGACGTCATCGCAGACCGCGAGCACCGATCGCAGCCGCGGGCCGCTGTGATCACGGTCGAGGTCGCCGATCCGGCGCAGCAGCACCGCCACCAGCTCGGTCGAGCGCAGCCCCCCGGACTCCAGGCGCCGGCCGATCTGGGCCGCATCCAGCCCCGCGAGCAGGGCCGTGGTCGGGCTCGGGTCCGGGCGCACGTCGGCGGCCATCGCGCTATCCTGCCGCATCGGAGGACCGCGGTGCCGGCCCAGCGCCGGGGGCGACGGCGCCCCGCGCCGTCGGCCGGCTGGTGGAGACCCGGCGCGGCCGTCCGCTGCGGTCCGCCCCGGCCCCGGCAGCGCCCGGCTGGGGCGCGAGGCCGAGCCGGGCTTCGGCGGAGGTTCAGCCGGAGACGATCGCCAGCCGAGCGGCGTGACACCTCACCCGGCCGTTACCCGGGGCAGCCGGACAGCGGTCCTCGACCTGCACGGTGGCACCGCTCCCGAGACGGTCTCCGGAGTCGTGGCGAGCGGCCCCGCCCCACTCCGGGAGCAGGAGCGCGTCCCGCTCGCGGGGACGATCAGGGTGGGCCCGCTCCGCCGCGACCGGCAATCGGTCAGCCCGCCGGTGGAGCCCCCGCCGGCGGCACGCTGCCCGTTCGCAGGGCCGCAGCCGCCTCACTGCCCGGAGGCGACGTCGAGGCTCACACCCCGTCCGGTCTCCACGCCGCCGAAGTACCAGGCCACCGCTCCCGCCAGCCCGATCGCCCACACCAGCATGCTGAAGAGGATGAGACCGGAGGCGTTGAAGGACTGGGTGATGTAGATGGTCGCGATGTAGAGGCCGATGCTGACAAACCGAACCACCGCGGTGTAGGTGCCGCGCCGCCGGGTCGGCCATACCTCCCCCTTGAGGGTGTCCTCGGTGAGGTAGGCGATGTTGACGAAGACATTGAGGACGACCAGCAGGAGCCAGAAGAAGCCCAGCGAGCTGGCCCACGTGCTCTTGGTGATGAGGATCACCAAGGTGAGCAGCAAGGATCCGGCATAACCCGCCAGCAGCAGCTGCTTGCGACTCAGCCGGTCGGCCCAGAATCCGAAGAATCCGCTGACGAAGCCGGTCAGGGTGGCGACCAGCAGGATGGTGGCGGTGAGGGTGGGGAAGTGCTCGGGACCGAGCACATACGTCATCAGCCCGAAGCCCGCGGTGCCGGCGAAGGCGGTGGCGGTGGTGGCGAACAGCCGCAGCGAGATCGGCGCACGCCGGCGCTCGGTGCCGGCGTCGGAACGGCGGGTGGCGGCCTGCGCCGCCGCCTCGCGGGCGGCCCATTGCTCGGCGCCGAAGTATCGCTCGATCTCGGTCCGGGCGCGGGCGTCCTGGCCACGCGCCTGCAGCCAGCGGATCGACTCCGGCGTCTTGGTGCGCGCGAAGAAGAGAACCAGCAGCACGATGAGGAAGGTGGCGGCGATCATGCCGCGCTGGAAGAAGTGGCCCTGCTCGGCGGACGCCAACGAGACCGCCGCCAGGATCAACCCACCGAGGTTGATGCCGTTGATCTCCAGCATCATGGTCTTGCTGCGGTGGCGGTGGGGCATCACCTCGTGCGAGGCGGTCATGATCGTGTTCATCTCACCGCCGGCGGCGAACAGCATGATCGCGAGGAAGACCAGGATCAGCCAGTAGGTGCCGCTGAAGGTCAGCCCGACCGCTCCCACGCCGTACAGGCCCATGGTGAGATAGAAGGTGGTCTTGCGCCCGACCCGATCCGAGAGGGGTCCGGCGACGGCGATGCCGATGATCAGCCAGAGTGGCGCCCAGGAGAGCAGCAGCGACCGCAGCGCCGTCGGCATGGTGACCCAGCCCGTCGCGATCGAGGCCATCCCGAAGATGTAGGCCTCCAGCAGCATCCCGAGGACGAAGGAGGTGAAGTTCCAGCTGTCGGTGGCGCCCCAGCGCTCGCCGTTGCCCGCCGGCTGGCGAGCGCCGGTCCCGGCGATCGTGGCCATCCCCGTCCCCCTCCCCGATCCCACCCGGCCCCTGGGGGCCTCGCTGGGCACCACCGTAGTCACTGGCCGGTGTCGCCGTCAATCGCGGACACGGCTGCTCGACTCGTCGATCCCGATCCGGGATGGATCCTCCCCGGCGGGTGGGATCAGCCCTGGACGGGCACCAGCTGGCCCTTGACCACGTCCACCAGCCCGCGGTCGGTCAGCTTGAGTTCGGGGATGACCGACAGGCAGAGGAAGCTGAGGGCCATCGCGGGACGGGTGAGGACGCAGCCGAGCTGGACCAGCTCGGCGTCGAGCCGGCGCAGCTGGGCGGCGACCGCGGCGGCGGGTCGGAGCGAGACCAGGCCCGCCACCGGCAGCGGCACGGTCGCCCGCACGACCCCCGCTGTGGCCAGCGCCAACCCCCCGCCCTGGCGCACGACCTGCTCGGTGGCGCAGAGGATGTCGTCGTCGGTCGCCCCCACCACGACCAGGTTGTGGGCGTCGTGGGCCACGGTGGAGGCCAGCGCCCCGGCGCGCAGCCCGATCCCGCGCACCAGACCCAGCCCCACCCGGCCGGTGGCATGGTGGCGTTCGAACACGGCCAGCTTCAGGAGGTCGCGCGCGGGATCGGCCACCAGCTCACCGTCGCGCAGCGGCGCCGGCTCGCGCAGGTGACGGGTGACGAGATCGCCGTCGCGGACGCCGATCACGGAGACGAGTCCCGCGCTCCCCGGCATTCGGATGCGCTCGCGGTGAAGCCGCCCGATCCGGACGCTGTCGTGCCCGACCGGGGCGGCTGGCCGGGTCAGCGACGGCGACGGGGGCAGCGAGTCGGGAACGGGCGCGGCCGCATAGACTCCGGCCTGAGCCACACGCGCGCCGTCCTTGTAGACCGCTTCGACGGTGAACCGCTCCAGGTTGTCGACGATGCAGAGGTCGGCCCGGTGACCGGGGGCAACCAGGCCCCGGTCGCGCAGGCCGAAGTACTGCGCGGGCTGCACGGTGGCGCAGCGGATGGCATCGATCGGGTGCAGCCCGCCCTGGATGGCTCGGCGCACGATGTGATCGATGTGCCCGTCCCGGAGCAGGTCCGCGGGGTCGCGGTCATCGGTGCAGAAGAGCGCCCGCGAGGGACGCCACTCGCGCAGGACGGGCAGGAGCGCGTCGAGATTGCGGGCGGCGGAGCCCTCCCGGACCATCAGCCAGAGCCCCAGGCGCAGGCGCTCGCGCGCCTCGTCAGCGGTGGTGCTCTCGTGGTCCGACATGATCCCGGCGGCGGCATAGGCGCAGAGGTCGCGCCCAGTCAGTCCGGGAGCGTGGCCGTCGACCAGCGCGCCGCGGCTCCGGGCCGCATCAATCTTGGCCAGCACCGGTGCGCTTGCCGCCAGCACCCCGGCCATGTCCATCACCTCGGCGAGGCCGAGCACACCCGCTTCGTCCAGCAGCGGCAGCAGGTCAGCTGCGTCCAGCGGCTGCCGCGGGCTCTCGAAGCGGGAGGCGGGCACGCAGGACGAGAGCATCACGAAGGCGTCCAGCGGCAGCTCCCTCGCGCTCGCGAGCACGTGGCGGATCCCGGCGGTGCCGAGCACGTTGGCGAACTCGTGGGGGTCGAGCACGACGCAGGTGGTTCCGTGGGGGACCACCGCCCGGGCGAACTCGCCGAGCTGGAGCATCGTGCTCTCGAGGTGCATGTGCGCGTCGATCAGCCCGGGCACCACCACCGCTCCGTGGAGATCATGCTCCTGGAGTCCTTGGTAGCCGTCCCCGAGTGCCACCACCTGGCCGTCGTGGACGACGACGTCGTGGCGGAGCAGCTCGCCGGTGATGAGGCTGGCCACCCGGCCGTTGCGCAGGACCAGGTCTGCGGTCCGCTCCCCGCGGGCGACCGCCACCCGATCCGCCAGCGCCATCCTCATCCCCCTGGTCGCCTCCGCCCGCCGGTGAGCGCCTCGACCGGCACCGTCCCGGCGGCGGCGCGCCGACCGGAGTGGGGCGAGTATAGGTGGGGCCTCGCCGTCGCTCGTCTCAGTCGACCTCCTCGGCGGCGGCGGCGCGACGGACCGCCAGTCCGATCAACGCGAGGCTCAGGTCGGCCGGTGCGGTGGCGTCGGAGAGCGGGCGGCCGAGGCGCTGTTCGATCCGCAGCAGGCGCAGATAGAGGCTCTGGCGGCGCACGCCCAGCCGCCGCGCCGCCTCCACCTTGTTGCCGTTGCTGGCGAGGAGGACGGTTAGGGTCTCCAGCAGGGGTTCGCCGTCGCCACGGCTCCGCGGGCCCCCACCGGGGGTCGCGAGCAGGTCACCCAGGGTGGCGGCGACGAAGAGCCGGAGCGCCTCGGCATGTCGCAGACCATAGAGCAGCCGATGCGCGCCGAGGCGATCGAAGCAGGCGGAGAGCTGCGGCTCATCCGCCCGCAGCGCCGCCACAAAGCGCGCCTGCAGCCAGGCACCCCGGAGCCCCCCGACGGTCTCGGTGATCCCTCCCGCCCCGACCGCGGCGGCCAGCGGCCCCTCGGCCAGCGCGCGCTGCAACCGGTGCAACAGTCGGGATGGCGTCTCATCGGCGACAATCGCGCGCAGGGGATCGCCATCGGCGACGGCGATCCGGGTGAGGCCGGCCGCACGCAGCCGCTGCTGGAGCTGCGATCCTGGGTCCGGGACGCGGCAGACCACGACCGTCATCGCATCGTGATCGTGGAAGTCGGCCAGCGCGGCGGCGCGCTGGCGCAGCCCCGGGGAGGTCTCGGCGCCGGCGGCCAGGAGCCGGGCGATCACGTCCCGGTGGGCGGCGGCGAGCGCCACTCCGGCACCGCGCTGGAGCAAGAGCTCATACGCGATCGCGGCGCTGGCGCGGTCCAGGATCGGCAGGTCGGTGGGATCGAGGGCGGTGCGCCGCTCCAGGCACACCAGCGAGCCCGCCGGACGCCCCCCGAGCCAGACGGGTTGACGCAGGACCCGCTCGGTGCCCGCCCCCAGCGACACCTGCGTAATCTGGCCGACCGCCGCACTCCGGCGCCCCGGCGGCAGGGCCCGCAGCGCCTGGTCGAGCGGCCCGGGAAGGGAGGAGCCGGCCGGGTGCACCAGGGTCCCGCCCCCCACGGGCAGCCATGCCACCGGGTTGCGCCCCAGCATCTGCCCGAGCGCGCGCAGCACCCCCGTGATCCCCCTCTCCTCCAGCACCACTCGGGTGAATGCCTGGCCCGCCTCTTCGGCGCGGCGAAGCCGGACCAGCTGCTCGCCGAGGATCTGGCCGTGGATCGCCTGGGTGACCTCGACGAACCGGATGGTGTGATGGACCTCGGCGAGGGCAAGCCCCTGCGCCTCGGCCTCGTCGACCAGGGCTGCCGGGAGCCCGCCGGCGAACTGGCGCACGCACTCGACGACGACGGCGGCCACCCCGCGGTCGGTCAGGGATCGCACGTAGACGCGCTGCTGAGCGTCCGCCAGCGCCAGCTGGGCACCGGTCGTGAGCAGGAGCTCGCCCCCCAGCAGCACGGCGGCCACGTCGTAGAGGTCGCTCACGTGGGCCCACCGCACCGGACGGTCAAGCGCGGGGGCGCCCGCCACCAGCCGCGCCCCCGCCAGCACCGGGAGGGCCAGCGCCTGACGCACCGTGAGGGGCACCTCAGGTGACCCCGCCGAGCATGCCCGGCGGGCGCGCTCCCGCACGGCGGGGACGGGAGCGCCGAGTGAGCGCGCCGGACCCGGCGCACGCGCCCCCGGCGTGGTCGGATCCTCGGGGCCGATGGCCCTGGGCCGGTGGCGCGGAGGTCAAGCTGGGGGCGGAGCGGGTCCGTCGGGACAGACGGCGAGCGCCAGGCCACCGCCCCCGATCCGCAGTCCCCCGCGGCCGCTGGTGCAGGGGCGGCGGCGGTCCCGGCCGCTCCCACCGTCCGCGGGCGGGGGCGATTCCGGACAACGGGATGCGAACCGTCACGGTCGTGTGCCCCTCCACACTCCTGCCGACGGCTGAGCACCGGGCAGCATCGGTGCCGACGGCCGGGCCCCCCACGGCGCCAACCCGGCCCGGACCGCGCTGTCAGCCTAGCGCGCCCGGGGATCGTCGACAATTGACAATATGTCCCGTCATCCACAATATTCGACGGACAGCCTGTCCGCACTCCGTGGCAGCGCAGACGTCCGGACGCCTCCGCGACCGACCCCCGGTCGGTGTCCACGGCGGCCGGGGAGAAGCGGGGCCGGCGGCGTGATCGGCGGCGGCGGCGGCGGACGGGGGGGAGTTGCCGGGGCCCTCTATCTCCGCGAATGTTTCCCGTGAAACACCGGCGGAGTGCCGGGGCAGGCGCGCCTCGGCTGCCTATACTCCACAGGGTGTCGCGGCCCCGGGTGCTCACCGTCTGCAACCAGAAGGGCGGGGTCGGGAAGACCACCACCGCGGTCAATCTGGGCGCCGCCCTCTGCGAGCGAGGGCGCCGAGTTCTGCTGGTGGACACCGACCCCCAGGCCAACGCGACCTCTGGTCTCGGCTACCCATCGGGGACGGTCGACCGGTCCGTCTACGACGTGCTGGTCCTGGGACAGCCCATCGGGGACGTCCTGCTGGGGGTGCCGGCGGTCCCCGGGCTCGCCCTCGCGCCCGCGTCCCTGGCCCTCGCTGGAGCGGAGCTCGAGCTCGCGGACCTCGCCCGCCGCGAGTACCGGCTTCGGTACGCACTCGAGGGGGTCGAGGGGTTCGACTACGTCCTGGTCGACTCGCCGCCGTCGCTGGCGCTGATCACCGTCAACTGCCTGGTCGCCGCCGACGCGATGCTGATCCCGCTCCAGTGTGAGTACTACGCCCTCGAGGGGCTCTCGCTGCTCACCCACACCCACGGGCTCGTGACCCAGGAGCTCAACCCCCAGCTGGACCTCGCCGGGATCGTGATGACCCTCTTCGACCCGCGCACGCTGCTGAGTGGACAGGTGGTGGCGGAGGTGCGGCGCCGGTTTCCCGATCAGACCTTCGCGACCGTGATCCCACGCTCGGTCCGCGTCAGCGAGGCGCCCAGCCACGGTCTCCCGATCACGGTCTACGACCCGACCGGGCGGGGATCGGCCAGCTATCGCGCCCTCGCCGACGAGCTGCTCACCCGCGACGCCCTGGTGGCCGCATGACGCTGCCCCCGGCGACGATCCCGCCAGAGCCCTCGCCGCCTTCGGTTCCCGATCTCACCCCCCTGGGGCCCCCGCCCGGTGCCGGGGCGCGGACGCCGCGGCGCGGCCTCGGCCGGGGACTGGACAACCTGATCCCCACCGGAGTGGTCGGAGTCCCGGGCGGCTTCGCCGGGTCCGGGGTGCGCGACCTTCCGGTCTCCTGGATCGTCCCCAATGCCCAGCAGCCCCGCAGCGACTTCGACGAGGCGTCACTCGAGCTGCTGGCTGAGTCGATCCGCCGCTACGGGGTCCTGCAGCCCATCGTGGTGGAGCCGGATGGAGGCGAGCGGTTCCGCCTGCTGGCCGGTGAGCGCCGCCTACGCGCGGCCCGCCTCGCCGGTCTGACGCGAATCCCCGCCACCATCCGGCCGATGGGGGAGGACCGGGTCGCCCTCGAGATCGCCCTGGTGGAAAATCTGGTCCGCCACGACCTCTCGGCGCTCGACGAGGCCCGCGCCTACGCCCGGCTCTGCGATGAGTTCGGCCTGACCCAGGAGGCGGTGGGCGATCGCGTGGGGCGCAGTCGATCCGCGGTCGCCAACACCATGCGGCTGCTTCACGCCATCCCTGAGGTCCATTCCGCGATGACGGCGGGATCGATCTCGGCCGCCCACGCCCGCACCCTGGTCGCGCTGGAGGACCCTGACCTCCAGCGCCAGGCTCTGCGCCAGGTCGTCGACCATCAGCTCTCGGTCCGCGCCACCGAGCGGCTGGTCGGCCAGGTTCGCCAGCGGGCGGCGGCGCCGACCACACCGCGTCCCGCCCCCGACCCGCGATCGCTACACGAGCTCGAGGAGGCGTTCACGCGGGCGCTGGGAACCCGGGTCAGCGTGCATGCGCGCTCGGGCGGCGCCGGCCGCATCGTGATCGACTACTTCACTGCGGAGCAACTGGGTGGCCTCTGCGAGCGGCTGCACGTCGACCTCTGACCGGCCCCCAGGTCGGCGGCACTCCTAAGCCGGGGTTCCCCCGGCTCGCCCGGACGCCCCCGGGCTCGTTCGTATACTCACCCGGTGCCCGTCGAGTCCCCCCTGCGCCCGCCCTGGACCCGGGCGGACGATCAGGGCGGTGATCCGGCCCAGCCGCGCCCCCGGCGGGGCTGGATCCGCGATCTCGGCGAACTGCTGGCCCTGGCACTGGTGATCTACCTCGTCATCACCTTCGTCGTCCAGACCGTCCACGTCGAGGGCCAGAGCATGTATCCGACCCTCCACAACAACGACCTTCTGGTCGCCGACAAGATCAGCCTCGACTTCACCGGGCCCAGTCGCGGCGAGATCGTCGTGATCAAGCCCCCGATCAGCAGTCCCACCGACTTCATCAAGCGGGTGATCGGGCTGCCGGGAGAGTGGATCCGAATCGCGCCCGATAGCAGCGGAATCGGCCACGTCTTCATCGACACGGTCCACCCGGCCGGACCCGGCGGAGGGATCGAGCTGAACGAGCCCTACATCAACGGGATCTGGCGCCAGGAGGTGGTGTGCTGTAGCAACCGCGGCCAGGCGTCCCCGGTCCTCCCGCCGCTCGGTCGCTGGGCGCACATCCCGCCCCACGACTACTTCGTCATGGGCGACAACCGCAACGTGTCCGAGGATTCGCGCACCTTTGGCTGGGAACCGCGCAGCGGGATCGTGGCGGTCGCTCGCCTTCGTTTCTGGCCGCTGAATCGCGCCGGCGTCCTGCCTGGGCCGCTGCCCACGCTGGTGCCGTCAGCGGCGCTGAGCCTGGTCCCGGTGGGACTCCGTCGCCGCCGCCGCGCCCGGAGCCGAGGCGCGCGGCGGTCGGGACCAGGCTGAGCGGGTGGCAGGAACCTCCGCGCAGGCACCGACGGCCGCAGCAACCGGCGCCTCCCGGGCGGCGGCGCTGAAGCAGCAGGCCCGCCAGGCGCTGCTGGCTGCCCGGCCTGAGCTGGTGGCCCTCAGCCATCGGATCCACGGCCATCCTGAGCTGGCCTTCGATGAGCATCGGGCGGCCGCCTGGCTCGCCGCCGCGCTCGAGGCCCACGGCTTCCGGGTCACGCGCGGCGTCGCCGGGCTCTCCACCGCCTTCGATGCGACCTGGGGCTCGGGGGACCTGGTGGTGGGGCTGTGCGCCGAGTACGACGCCCTCCCCGAGATCGGACACGCGTGCGGCCACAACCTCATCGCCGCCGCCGCGGTCGGGGCCGCCGTCGCCCTGGCCCCCGTGGCCGACCGGGCAGGGCTCACCGTCCGCGTGCTCGGAACCCCCGCCGAGGAGCAGGGCGGGGGCAAGGTGCTGATGCTGGAGCGAGGGGCCTTCACCGGGGTGCATCTGGCGATGCTGGTCCACCCCGGGCCGACGGCGGCCGACGTGGTCAGCTGCAGGGCACTGGCGTGCTCGCAGATCACAGTAGAGTTCCGCGGGCGAGCGGCGCACGCCGGGGCACACCCTGATCGGGGACTCAACGCCGGCGACGCGGCCACCATCGCCCAGGTCGCCATCGGGCTGGTGCGGCAGCACCTTATGCCCCGTGACCGGGTGCACGGCATCGTGACCTCCGGGGGAACCGCCGCGAACGTGATCCCCGACCGGGTGACGATGCGCTACCTGCTTCGAAGCGACTCGCTCGCGCGGCTGGGGGCGCTCGAGGAGCGGGTCACCGCCTGCCTCCAGGCCGGCGCCCTCGGCAGCGGCTGCACCGTCACCGTGGCCCACGACGAGCCCGGCTACTCGCACTTCGAGGGGGATCGCGACCTGGAGTCGTTCTACCGGGCCAACCTCCTGGCGATGGGGCGCCCGCCCGGGCCGGATCCCTCCGAACCCCCCGGCTACTCCACCGACATGGGCAACGTCTCGCTCGCCCTCCCGGCGATCCAGCCGACGGTGGGGATCGGCACTGGGGCCGTCGTCAACCACCAGGCGGAGTTCGCCGCCCACTGCATCGGGTCGGCGGCCGACGACGCGCTCCTGCGGGGCGCCCAGGCTCTGAGCTGGACCTCGATCGACGCCGCCCTGACCGACAAGACGCGCGGGCGGCTCCGGGCCGGGATTCGTCGCCCCTGAGCCCCTGGGCGGCTCGCCGACCCGAGCCGGAGCGCGGGGTCGCGAACGGGCCACGATCTGCGACCGGCAGGGGGGAGCGGCAACACCGGTAAGGATCCCCCTGGATATCGTCCCGGTGCGGGATCGGCGCTCGTGGACCCGGGCACGGCCCGACAAACCTGGCATCCCGGCGCGGGTGCGATCTGCGACCCGTCCGCCGCGGGATCACCGCGCGGCCGGGCGGCCCCGCTGGCTCGGGAACCCGGTCGAGGGCGCGCCGGCGCCCAGCCCTGGGCCCGCCTCCCAGCGGGTCGGGGCTGGCGCCGCAGCCCGCCCCGTCCCCGGTCGCCATCCCGGACGCGGGCGGCCGGGACCCTCAGGCCGAGCCGCCGGCCGGCGGGGTCGACACCGAGGGGCGCTGGCGGGTGCGATCCGCCCCTACTTGGAGCCGGTGACCCGCACTCGGGGATCCAGCCACGCGTACACGATGTCGATGAGGATGGTGGTCACGACGATCACGACCCCGATCACCAGCACCACCCCCTCCAGCATCGGAAGGTCGTTCTGGAGGATGGCGGTCCACGCGAGGGTGCCGAGACCGGGGATGCCGAAGACCTGCTCGGTGACCAGCACCCCCCCCATCAGGGTCGCCAGGTCGAGCCCGGCCATGGTCACGATCGGGCGCATCGCGTTGCGGAGCGCGTGGCCCACGAGGGCACGGCGATGGCTGGCCCCCTTGGCGCGGGCGGTGCGGATGTAGTCCTCCGAGAGCGCCTCGAGCAGGCTCGCCCGGCCCATCCTGGTGTAGACGCCGGCGCCGGTGAAGGCGATGCTGAGGGCGGGGAGAACCACCCAGGTGGACTGGTCGACGCCGCCGAGCGGAAAGATCGGCAGCACGAAGGCGAAGATGTAGAGCAGCAGCAGACCCAGCCAGAAGGTCGGCAGGGTGAGCCCGAGCATGGCGACGACGCTGGCGAAGTCATCCCACCGGGAGCCGCGGCGGGCGGCGGCGACCAGGGCGAGTCCCACCCCGATGATCACCTCTCCGAGCACGCCCAGCAGCACCAGCTCCACGGTGTAGGGCAGCCGCTGCAGCAGCGCCTGAGACACGGGCTGATTGGTGGCGTAGGACTCGCCCAGGTTGCCGTGGACGAGCCGGCCGAGGTAGTCCCCGTACTGCACCCACACGGGGTGGTCGAGGCCGAGCTGCCGGTAGATGCTCTCGACCACCGCCCTCGGCGCGCTCCGGCCGGCGATCACGCGGGCGGGGTTGATCGGAATCACGTAGGCGATCACAAACACCAAGGTGGCGATCCCCCACAGGACGCCGACGCCGCCGATCGTCCGCCGCGTGACGAACCTGATCACCCGGCTACCTGGTCGGCACCGCTGCGCGCTCAGTCACGGACCGCCAGCGCGTCTCGGAGGGAGTCACCCAGCAGGTTGAAGCCGAGCACCGCGACCGCGAGCAGGACCCCCGGGATGATCGCCAGGCGGGGCACGCTGGTCAGGTACTGGCTGCCGTCGGCGATCAGGTTGCCGAGCGACGGGGTTGGGGGCTGGATCCCGATGCCGACGAAGGACATCGAGGCGACGAAGATCGCGGTGGTGGAGAACTGCAGGGTCATGTAGACGAACACCAGCGACCACACCTGTCGGAGCACGTGGGTGACCAGGATCCTCCAGGGACCGGCCCCGGCCACCACCGCGGCTTCCACGAACTCGCGAACCCGGATCGCGATCACCTCGCCGCGCACGATCCGGGCCAGGTAGTACCAGTTGACGCCGGCAATGATCAGGACCAGGCTGGTCGGGGACGGCTGGGTCACCAGCGCCAGGAAGCCGGCCAGCAGGATCGCCGGGACCGCGAGCAGGACCTCGGTGAGCCGCATCATCAGGGCGTCCAGCCAGCCCCCGAAGTACCCGGCGATCCCCCCCACCGCCACCCCGATCACCGAGGCGATCAGGTTGGCCGCCACCGCCACCTGCAGGGTGTTGCGGAGGCCGAAGATGAGCCGGCTGAGGAGATCGCGGCCGAGCGCATCGGTGCCGAGCAGGAACTGGCGACTCGGCCCCACCGGAGCACCAAAGCTGGTCAGCCCGTCCGTGAACTGCGTGGACGGAGAGTGGGGGGCGAGCACCGGCGCGGCCGCGGCCACCACCACCAGGGCGACCGTGATCCCGAGCCCGACCGCTCCGCTGGGCCGGCGGATCAGCACCCGCCCCGCGTCCAGCAGGCGCCGGCGCCGCGCCGGCGCCCAGCGGCTCACCTCCCCCTCACCCCCCGGCACGCTCGGGGCTCGGGGTCATGCCCACCGGCCCGCCGGGCGGGGCGGTGGGCCCGGATCGTGCCGGCCGCGCTGCGGCTAGGCGCGCCAGTTCGCGAACATCATCGGCCAGATCGGGTTGGCGCCGAACCCCTTGATCCGTGGGTTCACCAGGTACCACAGCTCCTGGTAGTAGAGCGGAATCCACGGGAACGCGGCGAAGATCTGCGCTTGGAGCCGACGGTAGACGGGGATGGACTGCGCCAGCGACAGTCCCAAGGACGCGTTCAGCTGCCTGTCCACCGCATGGTTGCAGTAGTCCTGCCAGTTGTTGCCCGCGGCGATCTCGCTGCAGGCGAACTGGCTGGCGATCAGATCGTAGGGATCCGGATAGTCGATGCCGTAGATCCCCATCGTCAGCGGGTACCGGCCGAGAGAGGAGAGGAACGCGCCCGGCGCCATCACCCGCAGCACCACCCGAAAGCCCACCCGCTCGAGGTCCTGCTGGACCACCTGGGCGACGTTGGATCCAGCTGTGAACCCGCCGGTGGCAACCGCGAAGGTCAAGACCGGCAGCCCCCGCCCGCGTGCGTGTCCGGCCTGCGCGAGCAGCTGACGCGCCCGCTCGGGATGGTACCCGAGCGGCTCGACGGAGGGGTCGAACCCCGGCATACCGGGGGCCAGGATCTGAGTCAGCGGCGTGCCCATTCTCGAGATGGCTCGCAGCACCTGCTGGTCGTCGACAGCATAGGCGGCGGCCTGGCGCACCCGCCGGCTGGTGAAGGGGAACTTGGTCAAGTTGAAGGCGACGTAGTTGTCCGCGATCGCGGTGAAGTGGTGCAGGTACGCGCGAAAGCGGGGATCGGTGCGCAGCGCGATGTAGACCGGCGTCGGGACCGTGTCCATCATGACGTCGGCCGATCCGTTCTCGACCCGCAGCGCCTCGACCTCGGGAGTGAGGCCGATGGTGATCTCGATCCGCTGCACCGAGACCTGCTTCGCCTCGAAGTAGGTGGGGTTCTTCACCAGCGTGATCTCTCGCCCGGGCACATAGCTCTGGACCACATAGGGCCCATCCCCGACCGGGTGAAGACCGAACTGGGCCGAGTTCCGGGCGATCACCTTGGGCGGCACCGCGCTCGCGTTGGGGATCGCCATGATGTCGAGGAAGGTGCGGTCGGGGCGCACCAGCGTGAATCGGAGGGTGTCGGCGCCCAGCACCTGGATCCCGCTGACGGAGCGGGCCCGGTGATCCGAGTAGGCGGTGGCGCCCGCGATGATCTGGTAGAAGGCCATCAGCAGCGACTTGGTGCGCGGGTTGAGGATGCGGGTGATGGCAGCCGCGTAATCCTGGGCGGTGACAGGCTCCCCGTCGCTGAACACGAGGCCGCGGCGCAGGTGGAACGTGTAGACCCGACCACCCCCGCTCACACTGGGCATCCCCGACGCACCCCACGGGACGATCGAGATGGAATTGTTGAAGGTCAGCAGGGTGACGAAGCTGGCGTGGATGAACGACCACGAGATCGGGTCGAACCCGAGCGCGGGATCCAGCGAGGGCGGGTCCGCGCTGATCACCGCGGTGACCGTCGTCCCCGAGCGCGCGGGGGCGGCCACCGCCGGGCTGAGCGAGCTGGCCAGCGTGAGCGAGGCGAGCGCAGCCACCACGGCCACGGCGACGAGATGGCGGCGGAGTGCGCGGGTCACGTCTCCTCCCGCCGGCGGGCCGGCATCAGCGAGGCAGCCTCTTAACAGTATACTTTATATATCGCCTGAGCCTCCCGCCTGTCAATCCGGCCCTTTGGCCGCAGGCGTGGCCGATAGACCCGGCTGAGCCCGGCCAGCGCCCCGACCCGAGGCGGTAGCCGGATGGCGTTCAGGGCTCCGACCGGGGTGAGCCTTCAGGCGATCGCGCGGCTGAAACGGCGCACCGCCAGCAGCATCGAGACCGCCGTGAGCACCGCGAAGATCGCGACGCCCTCGACCACCGAGCGGTTGCCGAGGTGGCCGAGGAAGATGGCCCGGGCCGCCGTCACCGCGTACGAGAGCGGATTCACGGCCGCGATGTCTCGCAGCCAGGTGGGGGCGAGGGAGAGCGGCAGCAGCACGCCGGAGAGCAACAACAGCGGCAGCGAGGCGGTGAAGATCAGCGGCGCGTAGGAATTCTCATCGCCGAGCCACAGCGCGAGCGCATAGGCGATCGATCCCATCGTGAGCCCGATCAGGGCCACCAGCGCCAGCATGATGAGCAGGCCCGCCGCGTTGATGCGCAGCCCGAACGGGATCGCAACCGCGATCAGGATCAGCGACTGCAGCTCGAGCGTCACGATATCGCGCAGCGCGCGCCCGAGCAGCAGCGCCAGCCGGCTCACCGGGGTCACCCGCAGCCGCTCGATCACGCCCGCCCGGAGATCGGCGATCAGGCCGAACCCGACCCCGGTGGAGCCGAACAGCCCGAGCTGGATCAGCAGGCCCGGCACGAACACGTTGTAGGCGCCCCCGTGGGGGAAACCGGGGGTGGCCGCAATCGACTTCAGCAGGGGAGCGAACAGCAACAGGTACAGGAGCGGCTGCACCGCTCCAATCACCACCCAGGCGGGGTTGCTGACGAAGATGCCGAAGTAGCGCTGAAACACGAGCGCGGTGTCGCGCAGGGTCTTCATGTCAGGCCGCCTCCTCGCGCAGCCGCCGGCCGGTCTGGCGCAGGAAGACGTCGTCGAGGCTGGGCCGGGAGAGCGAGAGCGAGCGGAGCTCGATCCCGGCCCCGTCCAGGAGCCGGAGCAGCGCCGGGGTGGCGGTCTCGCCGCGGTCGACGAAGCAGCGCACCTCATCCGCTCCGGCGGTGGTCTCGCGGACGAACGGCTGCCGCTGCAACAGCTCCACCGCCCGCTGCGGGTCGCCCCCGACCCCGAGCGTGACCACATCGCCGGCGATCTGGCGCTTCAGCTCCGAGGGGGTGCCCGCGGCGACCAGGCGCCCCTGGTCAATGATGGTGAGCTGGTCGCAGAGCTGGTCGGCCTCCTCCAGGTAATGGGTGGTGAGGAAGATCGAGGTCCCCTCGGCGCGCAGGCGCCGCACCTCCTCCCACAGGTGCGCCCGGCTCTGCGGGTCGAGGCCGGTGGTGGGCTCGTCCAGGAAGAGCAGCTGGGGGCGGTGCACCAGCCCGCACGCGAGGTCGAGCCGGCGACGCTGTCCGCCCGAATAGCTCTGAGTGCGCCGGTCGGCGCACTCGTCGAGCTGGAACGAGGCGATCAGCTCGCGCGCCCGGGCGCGCGCGTCGGCGGCGCTCATGCCGTAGAGCCGCGCCTGGAAGACGACCTCGCTCCGCCCGGTGACCGCCCCGTCGGATCCACCCCGCTGGCTCACGTAGCCGACACGCTGGCGGACCCGCGCGGGCTCGCGGCGGAGATCACACCCGGCCACCGTCGCCTCACCGCCGGTGGGGGGCAGCAGGGTGGTCAGCATCCGCAGGGTGGTGGTCTTGCCGGCACCGTTGGGCCCGAGGAACCCGAAGATCGTGCCGGCCGCAACGCTCAGGTCGACACCGGCCACGGCTTCGACCGGGCCCCGCCGGGTGCTGAAGATGCGCCGCAGGCCCCTGGTCTCGATGATGGTCCGGCTGCTCGCCTCCGGCCGCTCGCCTGTGCTCATGGGGTCTCCCCTTCGGTGCTGGGTGGGGCGGGGCCCGAGGCGGGACAGGGGCGCGGCGCCGGGACGCCCCGGGCCTCCGCCCACCACCTGTCCCAGTCGACCGCCAGGGCTCCGCTCTCGAAGTCCCGGGCCACGGCGGTGACCCAGGCCAGCTCGGCCGCCAGGGTGGCCGTCCTCACCTCCAGCTCGAGCAGGGAGACGCGGGGCAGGCGGAGCTCTAGCTGGAGATGCCTGCGGGCGGTCTCGAGCGCGGCCAGCTGGCTGCGCAGCCCCACGGTGCGGACGCGAAGCGCTCGGGACGCGTCCGGGGCGGGGAGGTAGCCGAGCAGGCTGGTCACCGACTCGAAGGTCGGAGCCTCCGGCAGCGGCACCTCCACCAGCTGAGTCAACCAGATCCCGAGCTCCTCGCGACCGGTCCCGGTGATCCGGTACACGGTCCGCTCCGGTCGCCTCCCGTCCCGAGTGGTCTCAGCGGGCTCGATCCACCCCGCCGCCCCCAGCCGTTCGACCGCGCGATAGAGGGCTCGGGCACTGCCCAGGGCGAATCCCTTGCGCCGGTCGCGGATCGTCTGCTGGATCGCGTACGGGTGGAGGGGCTGCTCGCTCAGCAGCGCCAGCACGGTGAGCGCCAGCAGGTCGCGCGAGGGGCCGTGATTATTGTCCATTGCCATAGTGCACCCAGCACCATACAGCCGGCGCCCCCAGCGTCACTCCCCGGGGTGGATCCAGCGCTCCCCGTCCCGGGCCCACTCGATCAGCTCCTCGGCGCGGAAGTAGAGCGCGATCTCCTCCTCCGCCCGCGCGGGGCCGTCGGAGCCGTGGACCACGTTCTGGCCGACGTCGAGGCCGAAGTCGCCGCGAATCGTTCCCGGTGCGGCCAGGGTGGGGTTGGTCGCCCCCATCATGGTCCGGACCGTGGCGACGGCGGCGGGTCCGGTCCACACCATGGCGACCACGGGCGATGAGCTGACGAACGCCACCACCTGGGCGAAGAAGGGTTTGTCGCGGTGCTCCTGGTAGTGGCGCTCCGCCACCGCCCGATCCACCTGGAGCAGCTTCAGCCCCACCAGCCGCAGCCCGCGCCGCTCGAACCGGCCGACCAGCTCGCCCACCAGACCCCGCTGGACCCCGTCCGGCTTCACCAGCACCAGCGTCCGCTCCATCACTCGTCCCCCTCCTCCTGGTTGTCCTGTGGCCCGATCTCCGCCCTCCCCAGCGCCGCCGCAAAGGGCTCGGGGTCCCGCACCGGGCCCACCACCGCCGCGCGAACCGCGCCCGCTCCCAAAAGGCGCCCGGCCAGCTCGCGCACCGCGTCCTGATCCACCTCGTCGATCGCGGCCACCAGCTCGCCCGGCGACCGCGGCCGTCCCAGCAGCAGCGCCTGCTGCCCGACGAAGTCGCTGACCGCGCTGGTGCTCTCGACGCCGAGCAGGAGCCGGCCCTTGAGGTACTCTTGGACCTTGCGGAGCTCGGGCGCGGGGACCCGGTCCTCGGCGAGCCGGCCCAGCTCCCTCCACGCTGCCGTGACCGCCGCGACCGCCTGCTGCGGCTCGGTGGCCACCGAGAGCAACAGCGCGCCCGAGTCGCGGAAGCGGGTGGTGAACGACCCCACGTCGTAGGCGAGCGCCCGCTCCTCGCGGAGCTCCAGGAAGAGCCGGCTGCTCATGCCGTCGCCCAGGACCCCGTTGAGCACGTCGAGCACGGTGCGGTCGGGGTCTCGGTACGACGGGGCGCGCAGTCCCACCAGGCAGTGCACCTGCTCCGTGCGACGGTGGCGTATGTGAACCACCGTCCCCGGCGGCAGCGGGCGGGCCGGCGCAGGCGTCCGGGGTGCCCCGGCGGCCGCCCCGGCGAGACCGGCGAGGCGGGGTGCCACCAGCCTCTCCACCTGGTGGACGCGCACGGGCCCGGCGACACTCAGCACCAGCGCCGGGGGACGGTAATGGCGACGATGGTGGGCCGCAAGATCGTCCGGCGTCACCCGCCGGACCGACCCCGGGGTTCCCCCGGGGTCGCGCCCGAGCGCATGGGCGGGCCACAGACCGGCGTCGCTGTCGGTCTGGACCAGCTCCTGCGGCTGGTCGCGCACCATCCGCAGCTCCTCCAGCACCACCCGGCGCTCCTTGTCGAGCTCGTTGGGGTCGAGCCGGGGGGCGAAGGCCAGCTCGAGGAGGACGTCCACGGCCCGCTCCAGGTGCGCCGCCGGCACCTTGGCCCAGAACACGGTCGCCTCCTGGTCGGTGGCCCCGTTGAGGATTCCGCCGACGCCCTCGATCGCCTCGGACACCGCCCGCCCGGACGGATAGCTGCGGGTCCCCTTGAAGACCATGTGCTCGAGCAGGTGGGAGATGCCCGCCTGAGCCAGGCTCTCGTGGCGCGAGCCGACATCCAGCAGCGCCGAGACCGTCACCGATGCCCGCCCCGGCATGGGCGTCACCAGCAGGCGGCCGCCGCCCGGCAGGCTCCGCTCCTCCCAGCTGAGCTCGGGCGCCCCGCCCGCCGATCCCCGCGACCGAGTGGGACTCATGGGCGCTGCTGCCGCTGCTGCAGGCGTGCCAGGGAGAGCGCATAGCCGAGGTCGAGCGTCTGCGCGTTCCCCTCCACCACCACCGAGTTGAGCACGTTCGCCTGACGCCATTCGACCGCGTACTGCTCGTAGGTGACCTGGACCGCGGTGCGCTGGCTGCTGAACGCGACCGCTGCCTGGCCGAGCCGCCCGGTGGAGACCTGGGTATCGCCGACGGCCGTGAGCGCCGCCGCCGCCCGGTCCAGCGCGGCCCGCGCGTCTGCCCCGGTTCGGTACACGGTGGCGCCGCTCTGGATCACGACCGGCCCGACCGCCTGCGCCACCGACACCGGTCGGCTGAAGTCGGCGACGAAGCCGGTGACCCGACCCTGGCGGCGCAGGGTCGCCAGCTGCTCCCGGCTGCCGCCCGCGACCGTCCGGTTGCTCCGCGGCCCGGCGCCGGGGGTGGCCGGCTCCGCCTGGAAACCCGGGTAGGGGAGCTCGGCCAGGGTGAGGACCAGCTGCGCCGGGTGGGTGCGAACGGTCGGGAGGGGCACGGAGCGCGGGCCGCAGGCCGCCAGCAGCCCACAGGTCAGGATCGCGCCTCCCGCCACGGTCCGGTTCGCGATCAGAGCCAGGCCTCGTCGCCGTCGGCGGCGGGCGCGATCGTCACCCGACGCTCCGGGTCGGCTCCCTGGCTCTCGGTGCGCACGCCGGGCGCGTCCAGCAGCGCCAGGTGCACCGCCCGGCGCTCGTACGGGGGCATCGGGTCCAGCGTCATCGGCTGTCCCGTCCGGCGCACCCGAGCGGCCCAGCGCAGGGCCATCGCCTCGACCGCCTCCTCCCGGCGCTGGCGGTACCGGGCGACGTCGACGATCACCCGCGGGCCCCCCGAGCCCCCCCGGCCGAGGGCGAGGTTGACCACCGTCTGGAGGGCGCGCAGGGATTCGCCGCGCCAGCCGATGAGGACGCCCAGGTCCTCGCCGGTGACCTCGAGCAGGAGCGGGGCCGGCTCCCCCGCGCCGGTCGGATCGCCCGGCCGGTCGGGCGGCGCCGCCACCCGGCGCGCACTCACGTCGGCCTCGATCCCCATCCGCTGGAGCAGGCCCCGCAGGAACGCCAAGGCTGGCGGCGCCTGCTCCGGCAGAGGGCGGACCCGGACCCGGGCCGCGCGGCTGGCCAGGTGCTCGCCGGGGACGCCGGCCAGACCCGGGCTCAGGACCTCGACCTCGACCTGATCGGGATCCCAGCCCGCCTCGCCGCAGGCGGCCGCGACCGCCTCGGCAACGGTCGCGCCGCTCCCCTCCGCCACCCCCGTCTCGCTCACCGGCCCCGGCCTCCCCGGCGCCGGCGCCGGGATCCCGCCGGCGGGGCGCCCTCGCCCGTTGTCGGCGTCGGGGGCGTCGGCCGGGCGGCGGGCGGGGCGGGGCGGGGGGCCCGTCCCGCCGGGAGGGACGGCTGAGCGCGACGCTTGTCGCCCCCCCCGGCGTGGGGGGGGGGGGGGCGCGGGCGGGGGGGGGGGACCCCGACCCCCCGCCCCCCCCCCCCCGCCCCCCCCCCCCCCCCCCCCCCCCCCCCCCCGCG